>CESO01326224.1_pt1 | contig 12249 bp, 11 predicted proteins | sample 356341 | NCBI WGS metagenome assembly CESO01 (sample SAMEA2621812, study PRJEB7988) | marine metagenome | biome: marine biome (ENVO:00000447); feature: deep chlorophyll maximum layer (ENVO:xxxxxxxx); material: "saline water (ENVO:00002010), including plankton (ENVO:xxxxxxxx)" | depth 35 m
TGACGAAGAGGGCATCGACGAGGTGATGGCCAAACAGTCGCTGCAAGCGATTGAAGAGGCTGATGTTGTCTTGTTCTTAGTGGATGCGCGCGATGGCGTCACCGTCGGTGACCAAGCGATTGCAACCCATCTGCGCAAACAGAAGAAAAAAGTCTATCTGGTAGCCAACAAAATCGACGGTATCGACGCTGATTCGGCGATGGCGGATTTCTATTCACTTGCGCTTGGCAATCTCTATGGTATCGCTGCAGCGCATGGTCGTGGTGTCGAGTATTTATTAGATTCGTGTTTCAAGCCGCTAGCCGATGATTATCCAGATGTTATTGTTCCGGATGCGCCTGACAGCGAAGATCTTGAGCACGATGAAATTGATTATGATGCATTGCCGCTTAAACTCGCGATAGTTGGTCGTCCGAACGTTGGTAAGTCAACCTTGACCAACCGTATTCTCGGTGAAGACCGGGTGGTAGTGTTCGACATGCCAGGTACCACGCGTGATTCCGTGTATATCCCCATGGAGCGAGATGGACGTGAGTACGTCTTGATCGATACCGCAGGTGTACGGCGCCGTGGGCGTATCGATGAGGCGATCGAAAAATACTCAGTGGTTAAAACCCTGCAAGCAATCGAAGATGCCAACGTGGTGTTGGCGGTTATTGATGCGCGCGAAACCATCAGCGATCAAGACCTTAATCTGATAGGTTTTGCACTAAATGCAGGTCGTTCTATCGTGATTGCGGTAAATAAGTGGGACGGCTTGCAGCAAGACCATAAAGATGAGATCAAACGAGAACTCGATCGCCGCTTGGGCTTTGTCGACTTTGCCCGTTTGCATTTCATCTCAGCGCTGCATGGTACTGGCGTGGGTCACTTATTTGAGTCCGTAGAGGAAGCGTATAAGAGTGCGACCCAACGTGTGTCGACCTCTAAGTTGACCAAAATCATGGAGATGGCACAAGAAGAGCACCAACCACCCTTGGTGGGCGGTCGCCGCGTGAAGTTGAAATATGCGCATGCTGGGGGGTATAACCCTCCGCGTATCGTGATCCACGGTAATCAGGTTACTCGCTTACCAGGGTCTTATCAGCGTTATTTAACGAACTATTTTCGTAAGGCGCTCGGCGTCATGGGAACACCGATCAAAGTCGAGTTCCGTGAACCGAAAAACCCGTATGCAGGTAAGAAGAACAACCTGACGCTATCGCAGCAACGCAAACGTCGTCGCTTGATGAAGTTTGTTAAAAAGAGCAAATAGCACAAAAAAAGAGGTCTTCAGGACCTCTTTTTTTTCCATATCTAGCGACCGGCTACGCGAAATCTTCGTCTTTAAAGACATACTCCGTCAGACAGTAATCACAGGTCATGACAATCTCGCCATCCTGCTCAAGGATCTGTTTAAGTTCGTCGACAGGTACCGAGGCTAATGCCTCTAACGTGCGCTCTTTAGAACAGCCGCAAACAAAACGAACCGGTTGTGACGGATACATATGTACGGTCTCTTCGTGATACAGTCGATGCAGTAGTTGTTCAGCCGGCAGCGTAAACAATTCTTGTGCGGTGACGGTATCCGTCAAAGTCGCTAAGTGCTCAAAGCCCACCATGTCTTTACCTGAGGCAGGCATACGTTGCAAGAACATACCTGCAGCATGCTCGCCATCAGCGAATAACCAAACGCGCGTTGATAACTGTTCAGACTGCTCGAAGTAGTCTTGAATCACCTCGGCGAGCGAATCCGCATCGGCACTGACAACGCCCTGGTAGCGCTCGCCATCCTGCGGCGTTAAGGTAATAATCAGTTGTCCTTTACCTATCAGGCTACGTAAGTCAGTTTCACCAATATCAGCGCGTACCCGAGCAATACCGCGAAGTTCTAACGCATGATTACCATTAACGGCAACAAAGTTGACCGGCCCATCACCTTGCAGTTGCACTGCAATATGACCTTCAAATTTCAGTGTCGCAGTCAGCAACGAAACGGCGGCCATCATTTCACCGAGCAACTGTTGTACCGCGGGATGATATTGATGTCCTTTAATTAAGCTTTGGTAACTACTGGTAAGTTGCACCATCTCACCGCGCACATCTTGCTCAGCAAAACTGTAGCGCGCGAGCTGGTCTGTTGGATAGTCAAGCTGGGTTGTCATGTATTACCACCATCTTTCATTTTAATCAGTTGCCGACGTTGTTTTTTGTCCGGACGCTTGTCGGGGTGTGGGTTATAAAGCGCGTTCAGTTTACGTGCCTCCGCATTCTGTTCACGCTTTTCTATACTCGCCTCAGACTCTTGGTAAAGTAATTGAGCCTCGGGCGCTCCTCGTCGTTGCTCGCTCAGCGCCAACACTTCGACCTCTTTGCTGTCAAAGCCTTGTCGCAAGGTGATTCGGTCACCCACCTGCACGAGCTTAGAGGGCTTACTGCGTTTACCTGCAACATGTACCTTGCCCGCCTGAACCATCTGACGCGCAAGCGCCCGAGTCTTATAAAATCGAGCTGCCCAGAGCCATTTGTCGAGCCTTACACCGCTGTCTTGTGTCATAAAATCGTCACGAAAATATTATAAAATTAGTGTTAATCGATTGTTGACTACTCGTGCCTACGCTACAATGCCAAAACATCAAAATTGTATAATTCGACGATGCGACACTAGCGCTAGCCATCAAGTTGCGTATATTGTATCAAATTCCTATACGGATGTAGCGCATTGCTTCGGTAAAACAACAACGATAAAAGTGAATTAAATTGATAAGCCTAATGCCATCAACCCAGAACGCGAATCAGTGGATATCCCGTTCCGTAACTGTAGTTACGGTGCTTTTGTGGATATGGGTTGTCATTGTTGCGGCGCAAGCGACTTGGTGGTTTATGACGCCTTCACCTGAAACACAACAGCGTCCTAGCGTTGATGTGCGCGCACAAAACCGCGATAACCAAAGTGTCGATCTCGCTAAGCTACAGCAATTACCGATTTTTGGTCGTCAGCAGGCGGGCACGCAGACGCGGGGTAATGATTATGCCAACGCCCCTAAAACATCTTTAAATGTTCGTCTCGTAGGCGTTTCCGCAAGTTCACGACCGGAGCGCTCGGCCGCTATAATCGAACAAGCAGGCAAGCAGTCGACTTATATAGTTGGCGACGCTATTGGTCGCACTCGTGTCACCGTTGAGCAAATTCTCGCTGACCGTGTCATTTTAGATAACGGTGGGCGCTTAGAGACACTGCAATTAGAAGACATTGGCGAAGATCGTCCCGCGCTGTCATTGGTGGTAGAGAGCGGTGAAGCCGAAGCTAATCAAGCAAATAACACCTCGGATGCGTTACAGCGAGTAAAACGTGACCCCGGTCAGTTACTCGATTATGTGTCTATCGCACCCGTTTTAGAACAAGGTAGTCTGCAAGGCTACCGTCTTTCGCCTGGGAATCAGGCCGATATCTTTTACCAAGCAGGCTTTCAGGAAGGTGACCTAGCCGTCGCGATTAACGGCTACGACTTGACCGATATGCAACAAGCTTCTGAGCTGAGCAGCCAGTTACAGGATGCGACCGAAGCGACAGTGACGGTGCTACGTAATGGCGAGCGTATTGAGCTGAGTTTGCAGCTTCCTAACCAGCAGGAATAATAATTATGACAGTTACTCGTTTTGGTCCAAAAACATGGTTGAGCGCGCTGGCTATCGCTATTGGGTCGGTATCAATGACAATGCCCGCGCCGTCAATTGCGCAAGAGTACGCCGCTAGTTTTAAAAATACGGATATCACCGAGTTTATCCAAGTTGTCGGACGTAACTTGGGCAAAACTATCATCATCGATCCCAATGTACGTGGCACCATTGATGTGCGTAGCTACGACGTGATGAATCAAGAACAGTACTACCAATTCTTTTTAAACGTCTTAGAAGTCTATGGCTTTGCCGCAGTGCAAATGGACTCCGGCGTGATTAAAGTTATCCGTGATAAAGACGCTCAACACGCGCCTTTACCAGTAGTCGCAGGTGACCAAAAGGAACAGGGCGACACCATGATCACTCGCGTGGTGCCGGTAGAAAACGTCTCGGTGCGTGAGTTGGCACCGTTATTACGTCAGCTAAACGATCAAACGGGCGGCGGCATGGTGGTGAGCTATGATCCGTCTAACGTCATTATGATGACAGGCCGAGCCGAAACGATCTCACGTTTAGTACAAATTATTGAACGTGTTGATAAAGCCGGTGACCAAGATGTCGACATCGTCGAACTGCAGTACGCTTCGGCACGCGAACTCGTTGGCATTGCTCAAAACCTGTTCGAAAAAGCCAATGCTGATGGCACACCCGCGTTATTGATCCCGAAAATTGTCGCTGACGAGCGCAGTAATAGCGTGATTGTCAGCGGTGAACCTCGGGCACGTTCGCGGGTTGTGAAGTTGATAAAACAACTCGACCAAGACCTTAAAACTGAGGGCAATACTCGCGTGTACTATCTGAAGTATGCGCGCGCAGAAGAGATGGTTGAGGTTTTACAAAACGTCAGTCAGTCGATTAAAGCGGAAGAAGCGAAACAAACAGGTCAAAACTCGATTCGTAACCGCTCTGATAACAGCATTAGTATTAGCGCGCACGAGTCCACGAACACCGTCGTTATCACGGCTGAACCTGACATGTTGTCGGCGCTGGAAAATGTCATCCGCGATCTCGATATTCGTCGTGCGCAAGTACAAGTCGAAGCCATCATCGTCGAGGTACTCGAAGGCGATAACGTCGACTTTGGTATTCAGTGGATCAGTGAAGACGGTGGTTTAGTTCAATACAATACGGGTAACCAAGTGCCTATCGGTAGTTTAGCCGCAGCGGCATATCAAGCACGCCCGCGTGAAGGCACATCAGTCACCACGGTTAATGATAACGGTCAAACCGTGACAACCACCAACCCAGAAGAGCGCGGTAATCTCGATTTACTTGCTAATCTCTTGGGGAGTGTTAACGGCATGATGTTCGGCACCATCAAAGATGATTGGGCCGCTGTTGTTCAAGCTATTTCGCAAGACACCAACTCAAACATCTTGGCGACACCCAGCATTGTCACTGTCGACAATGAAGAAGCAAGCTTCTTAGTGGGTCAGGAAGTGCCGACCATTACCGGGTCGACCTTAGGCAACGATAACGATAGTCCATTCCAAACCGTCGACCGCCAAGAGATCGGTATCAAGCTAAAAGTCACGCCGCAGATCAACGAAGGCAACGCGGTACAAATGGTGATTGAACAAGAAGTGTCGAGTCTAAGTGGTGCGACTTCAGTCGACGTGATTGTAAACAAACGCGAGCTTAAAACCACCGTGATGGCAGAAGACGGAGAAACTATCGTACTCGGTGGTCTCATTGATGAGGACGTACAAGAGTCGGTCTCTAAGATCCCGTTGCTTGGCGATATTCCATTTTTAGGTCGCTTATTTAGCTCGACCTCGACGTCAACGCAAAAACGTAATTTGATGGTGTTTATTCGTCCCACTATTGTACGCGACGGTAGCAAGCTCTCCGACATCAGCAAGCAGAAGTACAACTATATGCGTGCACTCCAGTTGGATCGCCGCTCACGGGGGGTTGCGCTGATGCCGGATAAAGAAACGCCGGTGATGAACGACTGGAACAGCGATTTAACCTTGCCGCCGAGCTTTGAGGAGTACCTCAACGAAAAGGGCGCGATTAAACAAGAGTTAAAAGAGCAACAAGATGACTGATGCCAGCAATATTGCCACAAAGCGCTTACCTTTCAGCTTTGCTAAGCGCTTTGGAGTTGTGGTGGAAGATGGCGAGCCGCCCGTCGTGCATCATCGCGACGGCGCGTCAGCAGAGACATTACTTGAGGTACGGCGCCGTTTAGGTGAGGTATTTACCTTGCAACGGCACGATACCGAAGCTTTTGAGCGCTTGCTGACCCAAGCCTACCAGCGCGACTCATCTGAGGCGAAACAACTGATGGAAGATATCGGCAATGAGTCCGATTTGTTTTCACTAGCCGATGAGCTGCCGCAAACCGAAGACTTATTAGAAAGTGAAGACGACGCGCCTATTATCAAACTGATCAACGCGATGTTGAGTGAGGCGATTAAAGAAGGTGCGTCAGATATTCACATTGAAACCTACGAGAAGCAATTAACCATTCGCTTTCGTATCGACGGCGTTCTGCGTGAGGTGCTGACACCTAATCGCAAGCTGTCTTCATTGTTGGTTTCGCGTATTAAAGTTATGGCGCAGCTGGATATTGCCGAAAAGCGCGTGCCGCAAGATGGACGTATCTCTTTACTGATTGCCGGACGCGCCGTCGATGTGCGGGTTTCGACCATGCCATCGAATCATGGTGAACGCGTGGTACTGCGTTTGTTAGATAAAAACAATGCCCGTCTTAATCTCGAGCAACTCGGTATGACAGAAGCCAACCGCGAAGTATTCGCCGAGCTAATCCACAAACCTCACGGTATTATCTTGGTTACCGGTCCTACCGGTTCGGGTAAGTCGACCACGCTCTATGCCGGATTGACCGAGATTAACTCGAAAGATCGCAACATTTTGACGGTCGAAGACCCGATAGAATACGCAATTGATGGTATCGGGCAGACGCAGGTTAACCCGCGCGTTGATATGACCTTTGCGCGGGGCCTACGTGCGATTTTGCGTCAGGACCCTGATGTCGTTATGGTCGGTGAGATCCGCGATATCGAAACCGCACAAATTGCTGTACAGGCATCATTAACCGGTCACTTGGTTTTGTCGACGTTGCATACCAATACCGCAGCGGGTGCGATAACCCGCTTGGAAGATATGGGCGTAGAGCCATTCTTGTTGTCCTCAAGCCTACTCGCCGTGTTGTCACAGCGCTTAGTAAGGACCTTGTGCCCAGACTGTAAGCAGCCGCATCAGGCCGACGAAAAAGAGCGCGCGTTACTCGGTGTGACTGATTCAGCGTTGACGATTTACCGTGCACAAGGTTGCGAAAAGTGTAATCAGACCGGTTATCGTGGCCGTACGGGCATACATGAACTCATCGAAGTGGATGAGCACGTACGTGAGCTCATTCATAACGGCCACGGTGAGCAATCTATTGAACGCTACGTGCGTAAGCATACCCCGAGCATTCGCAGCGATGGTTTGGCGAAAGTACGTCATGGCGTAACCACCCTTGAGGAAGTTTTGCGCGTAACGCGCGAGGAGTAATCTGTGGCGGCTTTTGAGTATCATGCGCTGGCGGCAGATGGGCGTAAGAAAAAAGGTATCATCGAAGCAGACACCATCCGTCAGGTGCGTCAGCAATTGCGCGACCAAGGGCTTATCCCCATGGATGTTATGCCTGCTGCTGAGCAAGAACAGAAAAAAGGCCAACAGCACAGCCGTTGGCGTCGTGTACGCCGCGTTAAAGCGCAAGATTTAGCGCTGATTACGCGTCAGTTATCCACCTTGGTCAACTCGGCTCTACCCATTGAGCAATGTTTACTCGCTGTAGCAGACCAAAGTGAAAAGCCACGCATGAAACAGCTACTCATGGCAGTACGCAGTAAAGTGGTAGAAGGCTATGGTCTGGCGGAGGCGATGGCCGAATATCCCGGCGTGTTCGATTCGCTCTACACAGCGATGGTTGCCGCGGGTGAAAAGTCAGGTCACTTGGACCAAGTTCTGGATGAGTTAGCCGACTATACTGAGCAACGCCAGCATATGAAGAGCCAGCTCACGCAGGCGTTGGTATATCCAGTAATGCTGACATTGGTAGCAATCAGTATTGTGATATTTCTGCTAGTGTCTATTGTGCCGCAAATCGTGCACAACTTTTCGACGCTCGGGCAAACCTTACCACCCACCACCCAATTTATGATTGGGTTATCGGAGTTTCTACAGAACTGGGGCTTGTTTATCTTAGCCGGTATTGTGGTGTTGGTGCTGGCGTTTAAACAATGGTTAAAGAAGCCCGAGCACGAACTCAAATACCACCGGCGTTTGTTAAAACTCCCTTTATTAGGTCGAGTGATTCGCGGCGTCAGTACGGCGCGTTTTGCGCGCACCTTGAGTATACTGACCTCATCGGCAGTGCCGTTACTCGATGGGCTTAAAATCACCGCCACGGTGATTGGTAACCGTGCGATCAGGGAAGCCGTGGACGAAGCGGCGACGCGGGTACGTGAGGGCGCATCATTGCGTGCGGCATTGCAGGAAACGGGGTTGTTTCCACCAATGATGCTCCACATGATTGCCGCAGGTGAGAAATCCGGTGAGTTGCAGCAAATGTTGCGACGCACCGCAGATAACCAAGACAGAGAATTTGAATCATTGGTGCAAATATCACTCAAAGTCTTTGAGCCGGTACTTATCGTTTCGATGGCCGGGATTGTATTCTTTATTGTATTGTCAATTATTCAGCCAATTTTGCAGTTGAACCAGAGTATAGGGTTTTAAATATGATGCGTAAAAATCAAGGTTTTTCATTGGTCGAAATTATGGTGGTGATCGCCATCATCGGTATTCTCGCTACCATGATTCTCCCCAATGTGTTGGGCAGCCAAGAGCAGGCGAATAAACAGAAAGTGACAGCCGACTTAGTCTCGCTTGAGAACGCGCTAGCACAATATCACTTAGATAACGGCATGTTCCCAACCACGGAGCAAGGTCTTGAAGCCTTGGTTGAGCGTCCGAACGTTGATCCGCAGCCTCGCAACTACCGCAATGGCGGCTATATTCAACGTTTGCCGCAAGACCCATATGGCAACGACTATATGTTACTTAATCCAGGTGAGTACGACGATATCGATATTTTCTCACCCGGTCCCGATCAACAGCCAGGCACTGATGATGATTTTGGTAACTGGATGATCGGACAAGACAACGAATCTAACTAAGAAATGCGCTCATCGGCGTGCAAGCCATCAGGGTTTACCCTTGTTGAAATTCTAGTGGTGATGGCGATCGTGGGATTGATTGCTGCATCGGTGGTATTTACGGTGCCAAGCATGACCCGCGATGAAACCACGCCACAAACCGCTGCTGCGACACTGAAAGCCCAGCTCCAGTGGGCACGCGAGCGCGCCATGATAGAGCAACGTCCGCTCGGGTTGTTACTTAAAACCGAGGGGTATGAGTTTTTAAGGTGGCAACAAACGCAAGAAGGTTGGGGTTGGCAAGCGGTCAGTGAAAAGGGCTTAGCCGCTCAGGATTACCAAGATAACCTCACACTGGAATGGCGCATTGATGAGCCACCCTTTATCGCGCAAGAAAAACAGTTAGAAAACACCCTGTTTTCGCCGTCTGACGATAATCAAGACGAAGAGCAGGTGGTGCCGCAGCTACTGATCCTGCCAACCGGCGAGCTGACACAGTTTTCGATTCAATTTGCCGCACCCTTTAATGCCGAACCGAGTTATTGGCTAATTGCTGATAGCGCTTGGACCACTCGCATAGCCGACAGTGATGAAACGCAATAATCGTGGTTTTACATTAATCGAGGTCATGGTTGCCATCGCCATCTTTGCGATGGCGGCACTGGCAGCGGTGTCGGCTGCCAGTGGTCACCTTAATAGTTTAAGCACCATCCAACAACGTACCTTCGCCCAGTACGTAGCGGCTAACCGACTGACCGATTTGAATCTGGCAAACACCTGGCCGATTAAAGATAATCAGCGTGGGAGTGAACGACAAGGCGGCGTTGAATGGCAGTGGCAACAACAAGTGGTAGAAACGGTCACACCCAATGTGGTGGCGGTGACTATTGAAGTCACACAGGGGGAGCAGGATTACCAATGGGCGCGACTCACACAATATATTCGTAAACCTCAATCATCCGATACCGACGGAGGCAATAATGCGCTCTGAACGTGGTTTTACCTTGGTTGAGATCATGGTCACCATGGTTATTTTTACTTTGGTAGGGCTTGCGAGCTACACGGTGCTTGACCAAATGTCGCGTACCAAAAGCTTATCAGAAGAATCCTCCGAGCGTATCGAGCAACTGCAATTTACTTGGCTGCTTATCCAACAAGACATGCGCCAAGCGGTGCCAAAGCCAACGCGCCCTGATGGTTTAGAAGTCGCACAACAACTGATTACTAATGACGAACGCATGATTGAATCACAAAGTGGCGTGTTAGGATTTGTGCGCAGCGGCTACGATAACCCTGGCTTAATGTTGCCACGCAGTGAACTTCAGCCGGTGGTCTATCGCGTGCAAGATAATGTTTTACAGCGCATGACCTACCCGTATGTGAACGATCGCAGTGGTGAGCCGGTAGTGCAAGATCTGTTAGCGGGCGTAAAGTCCTTTCAAGTACGCTTTTATCGCTCGTCTCAACAGTCTCAGTCGAACCAAGGCATTGAAGCAGGCTGGCGCAATAGCTGGGAAACACCGGATGATTTCCCCGCTGCCATTGAACTGACTATAGACAGCGAGGATTACGGCGAAATTAGACGGCGATTTTTAACCGGCGTTGAGCCTGCACAAACGGTTAAGAAAGAGGACGACAACAATGCGTAAACAGCAAGGTGTTGCCCTGATAACCGTGCTATTGGTCATGGCTATCATCGCTGTCATCGCGACTAATTTAGGCACTCAATTGCAACGTCAAGTCACACGGACTGCCAGTTTTGAGCAATCAGAACAGAGTTACTGGATGTGGTTAAGTGGCGAAGCCGTACTTAAAGAAGTGCTGCAACAAGAAATCGAACGAAATGACGGCATCGTTCATGCCAATCAGAACTGGGCACAACGCGCCGGGCCGTTCCCGGTGGAAGGCGGACAGATAGCTGCGCAAGTAAAGGATTTGCGTAGTTGTTTCAACCTCAACAGTTTAGCTGGCACTGAGCAGCAAGGCCTCAGCCTTGAAAAACGCCGCAAGCAGTTTCAACAACTACTCGTGAGCCTAGAGCTTGATGCCTTCCAAGCCGAGAGTTTGGCAGGCGCACTGACCGACTGGCTCGACAGCGACAGTGAACTGTCGCAAAGTGGTGCCGAAGATCCCGATTACGAAGCGCTACCGCACCCCTATCAAACCGCAAATGGGTTGTTATTTGATGTCAGTGAATTGCGAATGATTAAAGGGTTTACGGCGAAAGTTGTGCAACGTATTAAACCGTACGTGTGCGCCATTCCAGGTAACGCAGAGCTGCGTATTAACGTCAACACACTGGACGAAGAGCGTGCCGTTTTGCTGGTGGCGGTGACTCAAGGTAAGCTAACCTTGGATGGTGCCAAACAATTGATCCAAGCACGTCCTGAAGCGGGCTATGAAAGCCGCGAAGAATTGCTGCAAGATAGTTTACTAACAGGTGCGCAGGACGGTGAAACCGGCGCACTTGATGAACTCGCTGTTAGCAGTGAGTATTTTTTACTACAAGCCTATATACAATGGGGGTCGTTAGAGACCACCGCTCGCTCAGTACTCCGCGTGACATCAGGTCAAGCACGTGTTGTGTACCGAGCCATGGGAGAAGATTGATATGCAAGAACGCTTACTCATCAGGTTACCGGCCTCCGATGCCGAGCCAAGAATAAGCTGGCTGATTTGGCAGCCCTCAGGTGCCGAAGTGATTGCTAGTGGTGAGCTCAATGATCCAGCTGAGCTGACGCAGCTTACCGAGCAGGCAAAGCGCTGTCAGGTGACGCTGTTGTGTCCGGGGCAAGCGATCTCGATGCGTAAAGTCACTATTCCTAACAGTGGCAAACGCCACTTGGATAAGCTAATCCCTTACGCGCTGGAAGATGAACTAGCAGATGACATTGATAGCCTGCATTTTGCTTGGGCGGAAAATGGCATTAAAGAAGGTCAAATCCCTGTAGCGGTTGTCCGTCATAGTGAAATGCAGCAGTGGCAGCAATGGATGGCTGCCGCGCATATTGAAGCCGATGAGTGGGCAGTTGACTACCTGATGCTGCCAGAACCAGAGAGCGAACAACAGTGGACAGGTGTGCAAATCGCTGACGACGTGCTCATTCGTATGGCGCGATGGGATGGCTTAGCCGTTGAGCAAACATTGGCGGACGCCGTGGTCGGATTAAAACAGAGTGAGTACCCACAAACCAATCAAGTGGTCGCTTATTCTGACATTGCGCTCAACGACAGCACGTTAGCGCTCGAGTTTGCCAACAGTGAGCTGCCGATGGTGGCGTTTGCCAACCAGCGGGTCAGTCTTGATATTCGCGGTCAACGGTATGCACCCAAGCGAGCCAAACGAACCCTTGAAATACGTTGGCAGCCGCTGGCGTGGGCGGCAGGTATCGCTCTGGCAGTGACGCTGGCGAGT
>CESO01042213.1_pt1 | contig 12229 bp, 9 predicted proteins | sample 356341 | NCBI WGS metagenome assembly CESO01 (sample SAMEA2621812, study PRJEB7988) | marine metagenome | biome: marine biome (ENVO:00000447); feature: deep chlorophyll maximum layer (ENVO:xxxxxxxx); material: "saline water (ENVO:00002010), including plankton (ENVO:xxxxxxxx)" | depth 35 m
ATCAGAACAAACATAACAGCATAAGGCTATATTTTGAAACACACACTACTATATGCGTCTCTTTTTTTAATACACCTTAATATATTTGGTCAGACTAAAATTGAAATTCTGAGCGCAGATGAGTTGATTTATGACCAAAAAATCGGTGATTATCAATTGTGTAAGGGGAATGTCCAGTTTAAGCAAGGGAATATGTTTATGGATTGCGATAGTGCTCGATTTTATGATAAAGTGAATAAAATTCAGGCGTTTGGAGATATTTATATTCGACAACGAGATACGTTAGACCTACATGGTGAATATTTAGAGTATAATGGTGATTCTAGACTTGCACTTATTCGCAAAGATGTAGTTCTTTCTGACGGTAAGATGATTCTCAATACAGAGCAATTAAACTATGACATGGTTAATAAAATTGGCTATTATGCTTCCGGAGGACACATCGATAATGGCGATGATCAACTTTATAGTGAACGAGGAACTTATTTTTCTAGGAGTAAGGATGTTTATTTCCGAGACAGCGTAAGGCTTAATAACCCAGATTACACGATGGCGAGCGACACTTTAGCATACAATACCATTTCTAATACTGCTACTTTTTCAGGACCTACTTTTATCTACAGCGAGGAAAACACTATTTTTTGTAATTATGGCTGGTATAATACAAATACAGAGACGTCTCAATTCAGTCGAGGTGCTTATATAGATGGCAAGAGTAATCGGTTACTAGCTGATAGCATGGTTTATCAGAGAACACTTGGTTTTGGTGAAGCATTTGGCAATATCCATTTTACAGACACTTCTGAAAAGATGTCTATTTTTGGTCAATATGGAAGATATCTAAGGTTTAAAAAGGAAACACTTATTACAGGGAGTCCAAAAGCAATTAAAAACATAGGTGGCGATTCTTTGTATTTCAAAGCAGATACATTTATAGATTATGCAGATACTGCAAATCGTCAAAAAAGACTTCTTATTGCTTTTCATTCGGTAAGAATGTATAAATCAGATATTCAAGCCCATTCAGATTCGTTGGCTTATAATTTTTCGGATAGCTCTATTGGTTTTTTTCAGGAGCCTATTCTGTGGACAGATAACAATCAGATTACTGGTGATACAATAATCGTTTTTAGAAACAAGTTAGGCATTGATTACATGGACGTAATTAATAAGGGCTTAGTCATTGAAAAAGACCAGAATGAACTTTTTAATCAAATTTCAGGCAGATATATAAAAGCAACGTTTAATGAGGAAAAACTGGATAAAATTTATGTTGATGGTAACGCTCAAAGTATCTATTTTGCTTTAGAAGATTCTACTCAATATTCTGGAGTCAACGAGGTTTTTTGCGGAAATATGGTAATCAGTCTTGATTCAAATCGAGTCAGATCCATCAAGTTTGTAGTTCAACCAAAAGCGATATTTTATCCATTAGAAAAGTTTCCCGAAACAAAAAGTAAAGTACCCGGTTTTATTTGGATGAATACTTTGAAGCCAAAAAAGATAGATTTTAAGTAATTAACTACATTTGTTAAAAATAATGAAAAACCCTACTCTGCCTACATTACCTAAATTTAAATCTGCTGCCGGAAGCAATTTCAGTAGAGAGCTAAGAGCTAATGTTGAAAGTTATTTTAAAAAAGCTGATATTTCGAAGTTTGCAAATGGAGCCTTGAAGTTTAAAGCAACTTTATTACTAGTAAGTTTTTTTAGTGCTTTTGCATTGATATTATTTTCGGGCTGGTCGGCTTGGTTAATATGGTCGCTTTGCATTTTTCTGGGATTTGTAAAGGCAGGAATTGGAATGGGATTGATGCATGACGCAAATCACGGGTCATTTTCCAAAAATAGATTAGTTAACAAAATCTTTGGCTACACGGCTGATTTTTTAGGAGTTAGTTCGAGTAATTGGATAAACCAACACAATAAACTTCACCACACTTATACAAATATTTATGAGCACGATGAAGATGTTAATGGTAAGGGACTTTTCCGTTTTACAAAAGATGCACCTCGAAAAAAAATACACCGCTTTCAGCACATTTATTGGACCCTTTTTTATGGATTTTTGACAATGGGTTGGTTTTTTGCAGATATTTCAGCGTATTCTAAATACATAAAGAAGGGATTAAATAAAAAGCAAGGAGTCGATAAAGCAATTGAAGTTGGTACGATATTATTTTTCAAATTAGTATACATTTCATACATGCTTGTGTTACCATATTTGGTCCTAGATTTTGCTTTATGGCAAGTCATTATTGGAATATTTTCACTTGAATTTGTGGCCGGAATGATATTGTCAGTGATTTTTCAGATGGCTCATGTAGTAGATAAGTTTGACTTGTCTAATCACGATAAATTTGATGGAACTACAAAAGATGAATGGACAGTTCATCAAATACATAACACATTCGATTTTGCAGTTAAAAACAAACTAATAACATGGTATTGCGGTGGGTTAAATTTCCAAGTGATTCATCACTTATTTCCTACTATATCTCATGCTCACTACCCCAATCTTTATGAGATTGTAAGGGAAACATCTCTAAAGCACGGTGTAAATTACCAAGAATTTAAAACATTCAGAGAGGCTTTTATTTCTCACTTGGTCTTTCTTAAGAAATTGGGGAGCCCACAATTTGTCTAAATCCAAGTAGTTGTACTATTTATAAAACAGATGCGTTTATAAGTTAACGTATTTAAGTCCTTACTATTAAGTAATTGTTACCTCTTTTGTGGAATACTTATTATGCGTATTCGATTAGTTGATTTGTCAAAGTTTTCATTTTTATACATAGGATTATTATTGGCAGTTAAATTATTAGCACCACCTAACACTTTTAATCAAATACATTCAAAAACGTGGGCTGAAACGATTTTTGATTCTTTGTCTGTTGATGAGAGATTAGCTCAGCTGTTTATGATTGAGGTCAGACCAACTTATGGATCAAAACATATCGCAAATGTTGAAAAATTAATCCGTGACCATCAAGTTGGCGGAGTTGTTTTTTTTAAGGGGAATCCAGCAGAACAAGTTAAATTAACCAATAAATTTCAGGCATTAAGTAAAACGAAAATGCTTGTTGCAATAGATGGCGAATGGGGACTAGCTATGCGGTTATCTAATACTATTTCGTATCCATACCAACTTGGTTTAGGTGGCATTGCTGACAATAAAATTATTTATGATATGGGCAGGGAGATAGGTCGGCAGTGCAAACGCATTGGGATTCACGTAAATTTTGCTCCAGTAATTGATGTAAATAATAACCCTAACAATCCAGTCATAAATTATCGGTCTTTTGGTGAAGACCCCATGAAAGTATCCGAAAAAGGTTGGGCTTATGCAAAAGGAATGCAAGACGAGGGGATTATCGCTTGTGCGAAACATTTTCCGGGACATGGTGACACAGATGTAGATTCACACAAGGATTTGCCAGTTATAAATCATGATATGGACAGACTCAGATCTGTAGAATTTAAGCCATTTGAGTATATGATAGATAAAGGTGTAATGTCTGTAATGACGGCTCATTTATTCATCCCAGCTATTGACAGCTCAAGGAATGTAGCGATGAGTATTTCAAATAAAGCAATCAACGGCTTATTGAGAAGAGAATTTGGTTTTAAGGGGCTCTCATTTACAGATGCATTGAACATGCAAGGAGTGGCTAAATACCACCCAAATGGTGAATTAGAATTAAAGGCACTCATGGCGGGTAATGATGTTTTATTAGCACCAGGAGACATTCCAAAGGCAAAAATGTTGATTAAACAAGCAATGGCCGATGGTCGATTAAGCGAGGAATATGTATGGGGTAAGGTTCACAAAATATTAAATTTCAAACATGCTATGGGTTTGAATAAATTCACACCGATTTCAGAACATAATGTCATTAAAGATCTAAACAGTACTACAGCCCAGCATATAAATTATCAATTAGTTGAGCAGGAGTTATGCCTCTTAAATGATACTAACTCAATTATACCAATTAGTAAAACAAGTAACAATTCAATATTGTCTATTGCGGTAGGTAATGGTACAATCAATACTTTTCAAAAAGAATTAAAAAAACTTGGAGACGTGGACCTAAAGACTATCAGTAAAAATGCATCATTTAATCAGTTTGATGCTTTAAAAGTTTTGGTAGGTCAATATGACCGAGTTATCATATCGTTACATAATACAAGCAAGTATCCGCCAAATTTTGGTGTTACCAATCAGACATCAAAATTTTTGAATCAAGTTGGTCAAAAATCCAATGTTATTTTAGTCGATTTTGGTAATCCTTATAACTTAAAAAAATTTAATAATCAAAACGCAGTGCTTGTTGCTTATGAAGATCAGAAAGCTCACCACATAAAAGCAGCACAAGCAATTTTTGGCATCCATGGCATAAATGGTACTCTTCCAGTGTCTGTAGGTTTAGCATATAAAGCATCCATGGGTAAAAGCACACATTCAATTCAGGAGTTGTCTTCAGGAATACCAGAGGAGGTTGGAATGTCAAGTAGTAAATTAAATCAAATTGATAACATTGTTAGTCAAGCCATAAGAACGAGAGCTACGCCAGGCTGTCAAGTTCTTGTAGTAAAAAACGGTCGAGTTGTATATGATAAGGGTTTTGGAAGTCACACTTTTAGAAATAAGGTTAATGTTAAAAAAACAGATTTATACGATTTAGCATCCATCACAAAAGTAGCAGCAACTACTTTATCGCTTATGAAGCTTCAAGAAGATGGCGAATTATCTATTAATGACAAAATGGTGAAGTATTTACCAGAGTTGATAAGCTCAAATAAATCACATATGACGATTAAAATGGTATTAGAGCACAAAGCAGGATTAAAAAGTTGGATACCGTTTTATAAAAGAACTGTTATGGGCACACCAGTGTTTGACTCCATTTATTCACAGACTGCTACCGATACCCATACTTATGTAGGCAATGATTTGTACATATTATCTTCTTATAAAAAGCAGATTAGAAAAGAAATTTTGAATTCGGAATTAGGTACTGTAGGTAAATATAAATACAGTGATCTTGGAATGATATTAATGAGGGATTTAATTGAGCGGGTAACTGGTGTGGCATTGGAATATTATGTAGACTCTGTATTTTATCGCCCTTTGGGCGTCAAGAGAATGACCTATTTGCCGTTAAATAAATTTAAAAAATCAGAGATAATTCCAACATCTATTAGTCCAGACATGCGAGACGGTCTTGTGCATGGGTTTGTTCATGATCCAGCAGCAGCCATGCTTGGAGGCGTTTCAGGTCATGCTGGATTATTCAGTGACTCAAAATCGTTGGCAATACTTATGAAAATGTTATTGAATGGAGGTATGTATAATGGTGTGAGATATTTAAAAAAAGAAACCATAAGTCGGTTTACATCCAAACAATCACGTGATTCCAGAAGAGGAATTGGTTGGGATAAGCCAGAGTTCAACAGGCGATATATAAATTTAGCATCTGATTATGCATCATCTATGTGTTTTGGTCACACAGGTTTTACAGGGACTATGGTTTGGGCCGATCCTAAATATGATTTAATTTATGTGTTTTTAAGTAATCGGGTTTATCCAAGTCAAGAAAATAAAAAATTACTAAGACAAAATGTTCGAACAAATATTATGGATATAATTTATGAAAGTTTTTTGCAGTAGATTTCATTTATGATATAGATTCGCTTCATTAAATTAATTACTATGAAAAAATATATTTTACTTTCCTTATTCTCATTCGCTCTTATTTCGTGTGATGAAGTTCTAGATGTATTAGCCACAGCAAGTACAACAACATCGAGTATTAGTCAATCTGAAGCCTCCTCCGCCTTAAAACAAGCATTAGAAGTTGGAGTAAATACAGGGACATCATTTTTAGGTAAGGTGGATGGCTTTTTAGGAAATAACACTTACAAAATATTAATGCCTGTTGAAGTTCAAAGTGCTGTTTCTAAAATAAGAGGTAATCCAATCACTAACCGTTTAGCGGGATCTTATTTAGATAAATTAGTAACTGCAATGAATAGGGGTGCAGAAAATGCAATGGTTGAGGCAAAGCCCATATTTGTTAATGCAATTAAGTCAATGAGTATTTCAGATGCTATTTCTATTGTAGTAGGTGGAGATGGAGCAGCAACAAAGTATTTACAAAAAACCATTTCTGCCCAGTTGAAGAATAAATTTTATCCCGTAATAAAAACCTCACTAGAGCAGGTAAAAGTTAATGAACCATGGACAAAGGTGAGCTCTGCTTACAATACAGTAGTGGGCAAGCAAGTTCAAACAGATTTGAATGAGTATGTAACAAATAAAGCTATGTCAGCCTTATTCGCTCAAATTAAAAAGGAAGAGGATAAAATTAGATCAAGCCTTACATCAAGAAAGACAGACTTATTGAAAAAAGTTTTTGGTTATGCGGATAGTCAAAAATAGTTTGGAGAGGGTTTAACCTTCTATGGCAATAATTCCTGGTAATTTTTTTCCTTCAAAATATTCGAGCAAAGCACCGCCACCTGTTGATACATAACTTACTTGCTTAGTATACCCAAACTTTTTAACAGCAGCACTACTATCACCACCACCTATAAGAGAAAAGGCTCCATTGTTTGTAGCTAAAGCCACAGCCTTAGCAATTGATTTTGTACCGTTTTCAAATGTATTCATTTCAAACACTCCCATTGGGCCATTCCATAAAATAGTTTCGGATTGCTTAAGCACGTTTGTAAACGTTGATATGGCATCGCCCCCAATATCAAGGCCCATCCATCCGTCAGGTATTTGGTCACTTTGGCAATTTTTTGTGTTAGCATTATTATCAAATTTATCGGCGATTATGCTGTCTTGAGGAAGGTGAATTTGAACATTTTTTTTCTTTGCTTCTATAAGAATTTCACGACAAGTTTCAACTCTTTCTTCTTCAAATAAAGAATTGCCAATTGTTCCGCCTTGAGCACACTTAAAAGTGTAAGCCATACCACCTCCAATAATAATATGGTCAGCTATATTTATTAGGTTTTGAATAATTAGTATTTTATCACTCACTTTGGCACCTCCAACAATTGCCGTGAATGGTTTTTGGGGATTTTTCAGCAACATTGATGCATTACAAATTTCTTTAGTCATCAAATATCCAAAGCACTTATCGGTGAAGTACCTAGCTATGACAGCAGTACTTGCATGAGATCGGTGAGCTGTTCCAAATGCATCATTCACATAAATTTCACCATGTTCTGAAAGTTTCTCAGCAAAATCATTATTCCCAGTTGCTTCTTCTGGATAAAAACGTAAATTTTCAAGTAAATGGATTGTACCAATTTCCAGTTTTTTGCTAATATTTATAGCTTCTTTTGAGACACAATCATCTGAAAAAAGCACCTTAGCCCCCGTTAATGTTTCTAAATGAGAGACAAGATGTTTCAATGAAAATTTATTTTCAGGGCCATTCTTAGGTCTTCCAAGATGTGATATCAAAACAACAGAACCGCCGTCACTCAAAATTTTTTTGATAGTAGAAAGTGATTCAGTTATTCTGGTATCATCTTGGATCATAAAGGATTCATCAAGAGGAACATTATAATCTACACGTATTAAAGCCCTTTTCTCTTTGAAAGAGAAAGTATCTATCGTTTTCATTATTTCAATTCAGAAAATGTTTTGGCTGCATCAAATTTTTCAGCAGCTTCACCCACACTCTCTATGTCAATATTATTAATGTAAATAGGGTCTAAAGGCATATCCCTTCCATCTCTAGGAGCATTTGCAATATCCAGAGCAACATTCATTCCTTCAACAATATGACCAAAAACAGAATGTCTACCGTCAAGGTGTGGGGTAGGAGCTACTGTGATAAAAAACTGACTTCCGTTTGTTCCTGGACCAGCATTTGCCATGGATAAAACTCCTGGTTTGTCATGCTTTAGGTCTGGATGAAACTCGTCTCTGAACGAATAACCAGGACCACCCATACCCATCCCCATTGGATCTCCTCCTTGAATCATAAAATTAGGAATAACTCTGTGAAATGTTATACCATCGTAATAGGGAGTATTTTCTGGTTTTGCTTCGTTAGTAATTTTACCCTTTGCTAAACCTACAAAATTAGCAACTGTTAAAGGAGTTTTTTCGAACTCTAATGAGATAACTATTTCTCCTTTTGAAGTACTCATTTTAGCGTATAAACCATTTTTCATTTTTGTATTTTTATTATTAATTGAATTATTGTCCTTTAATTGAATAGAATCGACCTTAATAGTTTGTTCGATAGTTTTTATAATTTTAGATTTTTTTTCATTTGCATTACCATTTGACTTATAGTCACATGCCCAAACTGTGAACAAGGATAATGTTACGCATAGAAGTTTCTTTTTATTCATATTTAAAAGTCTAAAATAAGTATGCAAACTTAAGGCATGTCCCTTCTTGATAAAATTTTTAAAGTGATTTTTGTAAAGATATAGTTCTCTTATACCATTTATTATAACCATAAATAGACAACAGCGTGTAAATTATCATCTGAATAGTAAGAAAGTCTAGTTCTTTAATGTCGTATAACCAAATAGTATATGCATTTATAACAATCCAAAAACTCCATGAAACCAAGTATTTATATAGCTCTAGAAATGTGGCAATAACTCCAAACACACTACTTATAGCGTCATAATAAGGTTTGGATGCATTTGTTTTAGTCATAAGGTATCCTAAGCCAAAAGAGAAAAGCAATCCAGCTAGAGTAATATTAATAACTTTTATCCATTGCATTCTTTTGACTTTAAAGTCAAAGGAGCGTTTATTACTCCAATATATATAACCATATATACCTATTAAACCATAAAAAATATATAATAATGTTTCGGAATAATAGTTGTTTTTGAAAAGAACTAAGGCTCCCAATAGCGAACCAATTATTCCAAAAATCCAACAAACTTTTTTTTCTTTCGTCAAAAAAACCAGAAACAATATGTTTAACACAACACTTAAAAGTTCTATGATTTTTAGATAATCCAACGACCTATTGTTTTTTATATTTAGCTTCGCAAAACTAATTAATATGCTACGACTAATCAGATATATCCTAATTATATCATTTACTTTTTCAACATTTTTGGTTTTATCTCAAAATGTAACTCAAGCGAATGAAACTGTTCAAATATTGTGTTCAGATGAATTTGCTGGAAGAGGTTATGTTGATAGTGGCGATAGAGTTGCTGCTAATTATATAGTAAAACGATTTAAATCCTTGTCGCTAAAATCATTTGAAAAGGGCTATAAACAACCCTTTGATCTCTCAGTAAATAACATCACCTCAACAAAACTTCTTTTAGATAATAAAGAATTAAAATCCGGTTTTGATTATTTAGTAGCTCCAAGTTCTCCAACACTTTCGGGAGATTATAAGGTATTTCATATTTCTCAAAAAATGCTTTATTCCAATCGTATTGCAAAAAAGGTTTGTAAAGCAATCAAACGCGGATATGTTCCTGTTATTTCAGATTTTGACAAAAAAGATCAAGCTCTTAAAAAGACAATTAGCGAAATTCAAAAATTATCAGATAAGGGACCAATAATTTTTTTAAAAGACAAATTATCGTGGAGTGTTTCTACAACTCAGTCAAAGGGTGTTGAAATTTGGATGTTAGATTCTGTATTTAATCAATTTTCCAAAGATATACATATTAATATCACTTCAATATTTGTATCTTCATATGAGTCAAATAATGTAGTAGGATACGTTGAGGGTATTGAATACCCAGATAGTTTTATTATTTTGTGTGGGCATTACGACCATTTGGGTAAAATGGGAGATGCAATATTTTATGGAGCCAATGACAATGCTAGCGGTATAGCTATGCTATTGGATTTAGCATCTTACTTTTCTGAACATCCCCAAAAGTATAGTGTTGCTTTTATTGCTTTTGGTGGCGAGGAGTTGGGATTGCTTGGGTCTTTGAATTATATTAGAAATCCCTTAATTCCCTTAAACCGCACAAAATTTGTTTTTAATATGGATTTAATGGGTGACGGAAGCAAAGGAGCAACAATTGTAAACGGAAAAATTTATAAATCGTATTTTAAACAGTTAACTAAGATAAATTCAGAGGGGAGTTACTTACCTGCTATTCACTCAAGAGGAAAAGCGGCAAATAGCGATCATTATTTCTTTTCTGAGGCGGGTGTGCCATCTTTTTTTATATATCTGATGGGTGATTATGATTTTTATCATATCCCTCAAGATAACTCGTTCAATCTGAAGCTTGGAGAATTTTATAATCAGAGTTTTCTATTGATTAGAAAATTTATAACTGAACTGAACTAATTAATTAGGCATTGATAATAAGTTTTTAAATATTTGTGTGTTTAAAAAGATAAATATTTAATACCATGAAAAACATTTATATAGCATTTGTTCCTGCGTTTTTATTGTTCCTTTTCTCTTGTGGTGCAAAAAACACAGAGAATCATTTTTCTGATGGGGGAAGACTTGACGCAAGCACATTTCAGTCAAAAATCGAAACTGAAAAAAAAAATATTTTGGTGGATGTTAGAAGTCCAGAAGAGTTTGCATCAAATCATATAAAAGGAGCAGTAAATATTAATATCAATTCTTCTGAGTTTGAGGAAAAAATCAAATTGATTGACAAGTCTAATACAATATTAGTTTATTGCAAATCAGGCGGCAGGAGTTCAAAAGCGTATAACACAATGCAGAACTTTGGCTACAATGTATACGAATTAAGAGGCGGTTTATTAAAGTGGCAATCCGCAGGCTACCCAATAGAAGTTTCATCGAATAAAAGTAACTCGGGGTATACACTAAAGTCCTATACTGAAGCCGTTAATTCAAATAGTTTGATTTTGGTCGATTTTTATGCCACATGGTGTGGTCCATGTAAAAAAATGGCTCCACACATTATGTCTTTAAAAGCTAAGTATGGGGATGCGATTACAATAGTCAAAGTTGATACTGATAAGAGTATAGAGGTTTCTAAACACTTTAAAATTAGCGCAATACCTCTAGTTAAAATATATAAGGATGGTAAGGAGGTTTATAATAAAATAGGCTATCACTCTGAAGAAGACTTAGAGACCGCCTTTTCCCTATATCTCTAATTACGAATTATCAGCTTTAAAATTTTCCCATCCTTGAGCTTCAAGGGTTACAATATTTCCCGATTTTGTAACTAGTTCTTTACCTTCATGAGGGGCTGTGCAGTAGCCTATAGTTGTAATATCCATGGAGTTTTTGATTTTATCGTAATCAGATTGTGGAATTGTAAATAAAAGTTCATAGTCTTCACCACCATTCATAGCACAAGTAGTAGGTGACAAATTGAACTCTAGAGCTGTATCATAAGTAATTTGGTCAATTGGCAGCTTATCCTCATATATTTTTACCCCAATATTAGATTGTTTACATAGATGAAATAACTCACTTGAAAGACCATCGGAAATATCAATCATCGCATTTGGAACAACAGCTAGTTTTTCAAGCAAATCAACGATGTCTTTTCTGGCTTCTGGTCGGAGTTGTCTTCCTACTATGTAGTCTTTGCCTTCCAAGTCAGGTTGCATTTCTTTAGACTCAAGATATACCTGTTTTTCGCGTTCTAGAACTTGTAAACCCATATATGCACCGCCTAAATCACCTGATAAACAAATTAAATCTCCTTCTTTTGCTCCAGATCTTGTGGTGATTGTTTTTCGATCAGCATATCCGATTGCAGTTACTGAAATAACTAGTCCGGTAACAGAACTACTCGTGTCTCCACCAATAAGTTGCACATCAAATTTTTCGCAAGCAGCTCTAATTCCTACATAAAGCTCTTCAACGGCTTGTAGGGTATATTTACTGGACAAAGCGACTGACACCAATACTTGTGAGGTATTTGCATTCATAGCACATATATCACTTATATTGGAAGAAATAGCTTTATACCCAATATGAACAAGTGGAGAATACATGATATCAAAATGAATGTTCTCGATTAGCATATCAGTACTGATGACTTGAAGTTTTCCTTTTGATTGAAGTATAGCTGCGTCATCACCAATACCCAAAACTGTTTCATTTTTTGTAATTGTAAATGGCTCAGTTATATGGTCGATTAACTTAAATTCCCCCAGTGAGCTTATTGAAGTTTTATCTTTATGTTCAAACATAATTTTTCGCAAAGTTCTCTCATTTAAATTAATTTGAGCATGATATGAAAAATTTCTTTGATT
>CESO01079458.1_pt1 | contig 12211 bp, 8 predicted proteins | sample 356341 | NCBI WGS metagenome assembly CESO01 (sample SAMEA2621812, study PRJEB7988) | marine metagenome | biome: marine biome (ENVO:00000447); feature: deep chlorophyll maximum layer (ENVO:xxxxxxxx); material: "saline water (ENVO:00002010), including plankton (ENVO:xxxxxxxx)" | depth 35 m
AATTGCTCCCCAACCATTAGAAAGTCGAGCCAGTACTTCTTTACCTTCTTTCCATTCACCACCAACATGTAGAGTATGGTAGGTATCACCCCAGCTAAATTCATGCTCTAGGTTTAGTTCAAAGCTGTCGCGGTAAAAATCGATGTTATCGTATTGGTAATAAGCACCAACCCCCCCGCCACCAAGCATCTCGCCATTTTCAGAGTAACCATACTGCGCAATCAATGGCATGGCCCCTGCATTAAAGGCTGCTATTTGCTCTGCAGTGTAATTATCATCGGCATCTAATAGGCTTGGTACGTTAAAGTAACCCATTTGATCTAAGTTACTTAAATCAAGTTGGCTTGTTAGTGACGGTACAACTGATAATGCGTTATCCGGTGTTGTGCCTGACTCTAACTCAAATTTACTGTATTGGAATGACAGCGTTGTGGCATCTCCAACTATCCAAGAGCCATCTAAGGTAAAGATATCTTGGTCTGCTCGATCACCAGCAGACACACTATCTGTTTCGAATGCCCCAATTGAGCGACCTTCAATTGTTTTTTCTGAGGTACGTTGTGAAATATTAATTAAAATATCGTCGGTCGGTGCCCATGTAAGCTTACCAAAGTATTCGTCACGGACACTTTTATAGTCTTTTACAGCGCCATATGCCGTATCTTTATTAGATCGCGTTTCTTCAGGGCGATAATACGAGGTATAAAAGTACAGTGTATCTTCAATCAGCGGTCCACCTAAGCTCGCAGTTAGCCAGCTTTTATCCATTTCATAGCTTTCTTCACCTGTCGGAGTCGCTACTAGGCTCTTAGGTTGAACTTTATATTCAACGTTACCGTGAAATTCATCAGTGCCAGATTTTGATACTGTATTGATTGAGAAGCCACCTGAGCGGTTAAAGCCTACCGCTTTAGCACCACCGCGGTCCATGGTGACATACGCCACGTCATGGGTCGAAGGCTCTGACGCTAAATTACCAAACATAGGCAGAGATACGTCAACACCATCAAAACCGTATGAGTTATCAACCCCCGAACCACCTGCCGATGGACCCAATGTTGCATTCTCAGAAAGTTCAACACCAGGCACGAGTTTTAACAGGTCGCGGTAGTCTTGACCCACTGGCACGCTGTTGATTGCTTCTTCACCCAGTGAATTCGTTAATGCAGATTTACCTTGGCGGTATAATTTACTACCTGTGACGGTGATGACCTCAACATTTTCATTTGCGCCGCCGAAGGTAACATTAAGGCTCGATGTTTGCTCAAGCAAAACATCAACGGTCATCGTTTGAGTGACCCCGTTTTTATCGGTGAAAGTGAGTTCATAAGTCCCCGGTTTTAGTTGGGGTAAGTCGTAGCTTCCGTCTTCACGAGTCACAACAGTGCGTGGTTTCGGCATTACGTTACTTTTTGCCGTTACCGTGATCCCCGCCAGAGACTGCTGTGCCTCTGGTGTTGATACTTTACCCTTGATTCCACCGGTTAAATTAGCAAAGGCTGGTGCGCTGGCTAAAGCCGCGGCCATTACAACACCTGTTAGAGCTGTTTTCTTTGCGCGAAGTGCATTATGTGTCGCTTTAGCTATGGAGCTTATTACGAGTGAGGATGCATGTTGTTTCATTGTTTCCCGTCCTTATATTTATATGCTTTGTTGGACTGCTTACCCAATTGAGACTTATGAACTTTAAAATTATGTTGCCTATACATTAAACAGCTGTTAGAAGAATCGGTCAAGAATATTTTTTTGTTACTCACGTTTGTTTGTGGAATAAAATATATTACCTTTATTGGGTAAGTGTTTGTGTTCATTTGCTTTTAAGAGCATACGGAATGTGAGGGGTCTTTTTTGTAAGAAATTATGATCGCTTTATTTTTTATTAGCTTATACAAATCAATACATAACAAGAAAGGTGAGGTGTAAATTTAGTTGCTAAATAAAGGCATAAAAAAAGCAGCTTTCGCTGCTTTTTTAGGTTTATAGTCTGTATTTAAAAATTAGTTATTCTTAAATTCGCCTACAACTTCATTAGAATGTTCTAGTAATTTTCTGCCTTGTCGACTCGATTGAGTCAGTGCAATGAACAGAATATCAATGACAAAATCTTGTGCAGTTCGGGCTAAAATTGATGACAGCCTTACTGATTCACCTTCAGCAACAGAGTAGAGTTTTACATCTGCTGAGTCTGCGACGGGGCTACTACCAAACTTAGTGACTGAGATCACTGCGCTGTCGTTTTTCTTAGCTTGTTTAACGACCTCAGCAATTTCACGGGTCATCCCCGATTCACTAATTGCAATAACCAAGTCACCTTTTGAAAACGTAGCAACGTAGGCAAGTTGGGCGTGGCCGTCTGGTTCAGCGATAGCTGGCATTCCTAGCTTTTGTAATTTATAAGAGAAATCTTTGGCAACCAGCGCCGAGCCACCTAAACCGCAAATAAGAATACGTTTAGCTGATTTTAATAATTCAACCGCTTTTTCGATTGCAGGCGCTTCGTTAAGGTTTTTGGTTTCAGTTAAAACGGCCAGTTTACTGCTGAGTAATTTTTCGGCAATTTGTTCAAGAGAGTCGTTTAAGGTAATTTTACCGTGTAACTTGGGCTCGCTGCTTTCATCGTTTAGTGCATCGATAACGGCTAGCTTAAAAGCAGGAAACCCTTTGTAACCTAATTTTTGTGAAAACTTAACCACGCTTGATTGGCTTACACCAACCACTTTTGCTAATTCAACAGAGGATAAATTACGAATCGCATTGGCCGAGTTTAATGTGAAATCTGCTAGTTTTGCTTCGCTGCTCGACAAAGACTGGCGTAAGGCTTTAATTTTTACAAAAGTAGACATTCGGGCTCACTTTGTTAGTTAACTTATTCTTTGTGTAATACAAACCTTTCAATCGAGAATATTAAGCGCCAAGACGCAAAATTAAGTACAAACGACGAATTATTTTTGTTTTACTCGAATTAACTTTGGAATATTTTTCTTAATTTAGATGGAATAATATAGTTTTATTCCATAATAGATACAACATTATTTGTTGAGATAGCACCATTTTTAGTGAGGTAACGATAATGTATGCTTTTTATTCTTGGATCTTAAAATAAAATATTTTACATGTTAAGTGGGTGTTGCTACTGTATTGCAGTGAATCGTCAATGCTTAAAACTTCAGGTATGAAACTGTTATGAGTTTTCCCTCTTTAAAAACATTACTTAAACAGCTGTGTTATCTCAGTGGCGCTGCGCTTTTAGTCAGTTGTGCCAGTAATCAATATACGTTTACCCAGTCAGCTAACTACAGTCATCGCGTTAAGTTTTTAGTAATGCACTACACCGCGATTGATTACGAAAAGTCGATGCGAGCTTTAGTGGATGAAGGGGGCTTAAGCTCACATTATTTATTACCGGAGTCGGGCGATTCAAGTTATCCGCACGATAAATTAGAAATTATTCAACTTGTTGATGAGAACGATCGCGCATGGCATGCTGGACGAAGTTACTGGCAAGGACGTGAAGATTTAAACGATCACTCCATTGGCATTGAAATAGTGAATGTGCCTACATGTCATATTCCTGAGCATAGTTCGCCTGCAATGCAAAATGATGCAAGCAAGCTGTGTATTTATCCTGATTATGATGCCAAGCAAATTGAATTATTAATTACGTTAAGCAAAGATATTCTTAAACGCAATCCAGATATTGGGCCAACTCAAATTGTAGGGCATTCAGACATTGCGCCAAGTCGTAAAAATGATCCTGGCCCGCGTTTTCCTTGGTATCAATTATATAAAGCGGGTATTGGCGCGTGGTACGACAGCGACACGGTCGATAAGTATTGGCAGTTATTTAGCGCATCGAAACCTTCGACAGAGTTAATGCAAAAAGCCATGCGCAGCTACGGTTACGAGGTGATTGCAACGGGGCAACTTGATTCACAAACATTAGATGCGTTGAGCGCCTTTCAAATGCACTTTTTACCTTGGCATGTTAGCGGTAATAACGATGCCAGAAGTGCAGCTGTACTGTTTGCTTTATTAGAAAAGTATTTTCCTAAAAAGTGCGAGAGACTGTTTAAAGAGTATCAGCAACAGCAACTGGCAACGGAGCCTGAGACAACGGTGCTTGCGAATGCACAAGTTGTCGTACGTATTCCATCGCTCGACCCCAGCAGCCGTGAGTTAGTAAATAACCGAGGCACGTTTCAAGCGTATAAGGGACGTGGTGAAATAATCATTGAAAACCACGATGCCCGCAGTGCTGATATTTATATTAATGGTGAAAAAATTAATATCGCATCACCATTAACAGCTGAAAAAGTATATCAATACAGCTTAGCGAAACGCACTCATAACGGTATTAACACCTTTAAAGTTGACAATGTTCAACCAGAGGGGGCGAGCTTAACATTGCGGTTTCCTTACCCAACATTGATTAAAAACACACATAAAGACCGTTTTAAAGCTGTTGATGAGCTGATAAATCAAGAAGTCGCCGCAGGATTTCCTGGCGCTGTGCTTGGCGTTATTAAAGAGGGTGAGTTAATTAAATTAAGCCACTATGGCGCTGCTAAAAAGTACCATGCAGATGGCACGTTGCTCGCATCGCCTGAAGCGATGAAAAACGATACCTTATTCGACATTGCCTCGAATTCAAAAATGTTTGCTACTAACTTTGCGTTAATGAAACTTGCAAGCGAAGGTAAGTTAGATGTAGAAAAACCATTGTTTTATTACCTGCCAGAATTTAGAGGCAGCGGTCGAGAGCAGCGTTTAGTAAAGGATTTGCTCACGCATAGCGCAGGTTACCCTGCAGTGGTTGATTTTCACCGTAAAGATAATAAATTTGGCGAACGGTTTTTCTCGCAAAACAGTTTACGTACCAAAAATTTACTGCTTACAGGAGTGCCTTTTGTGGCGGGGCGTAATGTAAAGCACCTCTATTCAGATATTGATTACATGTTGCTAGGCGTATTGATTGAGCGCATTAGCGGTATGCCTCTCGACAGCTATGTCGAAAGCCAACTCTATCAACCGCTAGGGTTAACACACACAGTGTACAACCCTTTGCAAAAGGGATTTTTAGCGTCGCAGATTGCTGCAACTGAAATAAATGGCAACACCCGTGGCGGGCGTATTGAGTTTGACAATATTCGTACCGATGTATTGCAAGGTGAAGTACATGACGAAAAAGCCTTTTATGCTTTAGGGGGCGTAGCAGGGCATGCAGGCCTCTTTAGTACGGCTGGCGATATAATGGTATTGATGCAGGTGCTGCTTAACGGCGGTGGCTACGACAATAAACAGTTATTTACCCCACAAGTACTCGCGCAATTTACTCAGCCTCAAGCCAGCGACGAAACCTATGGCTTAGGCTGGCGAAGAGCAGGGCACCAAGCACGCACATGGCATTTTGGCCCGTATGCCAGCCCAAGAGCCTATGGTCATACTGGCTGGACCGGCACCGTTACTGTGATTGACCCCGAGTATGACCTTGCCATCGTGTTACTTACCAATGCCCGTCACACACCTATTGAGGGCAACGATAAAAATTATGAATTTGTCGGAAAGCGTTTTGAAACAGGTAAGTATGGTTCAATTATCTCACTGATTTATGAGAGTATATTAAATCACTAGTCGATTTAAGTTGAGTTTAGCGGCAAAGCCATTAAGCTTAGCGAGTTTTTGCATAATAAAAATAAAATATTGGTCTTAATTTAAAAGGGTTTTTATGTCTTGGTATTCAATTTTACCACCCTTGATTGCTATCTTAATTGTGTTTTGGCGCAAAGAAGTGATCATGGCTTTATTGGTCGCCGTTGCGTCGTCTGAGTTTTTGCTAGCCCTCAATGGTGAAGGCAATAGTGTGTTTTACACTTTTATCAATACCATTGAACGGGTAATCGAAGTCGCGAGCTCAGCGGGTAACAGCCGTATTCTTATTTTTAGTATTTTGATTGGTGCACTGCTTGCCTATATTCGTGAATCTGGCGGTGTGGCAGCAACCGTAAACCTATTAATGAACAAAGGTGTTGCTAAGAGTAAGCGCCAAGTGGGTTATTTAACCATGTTCTCGGGCATTGCGGTGTTTATTGAATCGAACTTGAGCGTATTAACTTCGGGTATTTTATCGCGTGGTTTATTTGATAAATTTAAAATGAGCCGGGCGCGTCTTGCCTATATTATTGATAGTACCAGTGCACCCGTGTGTATTTTAATTTTACTTAACGGCTGGGGTGCGTATGTGCTTGGCCTACTTGGTAACTACGAGATGGAAGAGTCTGCTGTTTCGGTACTGTGGGGCAGTATTGGTTATAATTTTTATGCGATTATCACCTTGCTCATCGTGTTTTATACCATTACTTTCGACAAAGTACATGGGCCATTAAAACAAGCCGAAGAGAACTTTGAGCAGCAAGAAACCGAATTAGCAGAAGAAGTTAAAGGCTCAAAAGCGCGTTACATGCTTATTCCACTTATTACCTTAATTGGCAGCATGGTTGGCTTTATGTTCTGGACTGGCGATGGCGATATTGCTAGTGGCAGTGGCTCAAAATCAGTGTTGTATGCAACCATTTTAGCCTGTGTAGTCGCTTACTTTTTAATGATTAGCTCTCGTGATTTTACTCACCATAAGCTTGTTGATATTGGGTTTAAAGGCATGGGTGAATTATTACCGCTGGTTGCAATTGTCTTGTTATCACTCACACTTGGTGCGAGCTTAAAAGACTTAGGCACCGGTGTATTTGTAGCGGGGCTTGTGGGTGATTTCTTACCTATTTACCTTGTTGTGCCAGTGCTATTTTTAACCGGAGCGGTTATTTCATTCACTACGGGTACCTCGTGGGGCACATTTGCCATTCTTATTCCAATTGGTGTGCCGCTTATTCAAGCGCTAGGTTTACCGCCTTCACTGGTTATTGCTGCCATTCTAGGTGGCGGTGTGTTTGGCGATCACTGCTCGCCAATATCAGATACCAGTGCGGTATCGGCGATTGCCTCTGGGTGTGACTTATTAACCCACGTTAAAACTCAAATGCCTTACGCCTTATTCGGCGGCGCATTAACCTTTATCGCTTATTTGGTAACCAGTATTTTGGTTTTGTAACTTTAAGCCCTTAAGCAAACAATAAAAAACCACAGAGAAATCTGTGGTTTTTTATTGTCCGTACCTCGTATTTCTAGGCTCGCTTCTCAAATCTCGATAGCCAGCACGTTCAAATCTGATATCTGACGACTGAAAACTAGCTTCTTCGAGGTGACAGCTTAAGGCTTGGAGCTAGGCTTTAGGCACAACTTTATAAATACCTACACCATCAACCCCAAGGTATAAATCTCCATTTGGATGGGTCGCAATACTGCGCACTCTGCCAACACCCTTAAATACTTTGCTGTGGCCAGTGACTTTATTACCATCGAGTTTAACAAGCACAAGGTGAGCAAACTTCATTGAGCCCACGGCTATTTGCCCTTGCCACTGCGGGTATTTATCGCTATTTATAAACGCCATACCAGAGGGCGCAATTGAAGGTACCCAGTACCAATCAGGTTGCTCCATGCCTTCGCGGCTTGTTTCATCAGTGATTTTTGTACCAATGTAGTTAATGCCGTAGGTGATCTCAGGCCAACCATAATTAGCCCCAGCTTTAATAATATTAATTTCATCTCCCCCACGAGGGCCATGTTCATGACTCCAAATTACCCCAGTTTCTGGGTGCATAGCCATACCTTGAGGATTACGGTGACCATATGAGTAAATGCTTTTACGCGCGCTTTTATGATTATAAAAAGGGTTTGATTCAGGAATAGAGCCATCACTGTTGATACGGTGAATTTTACCCGCATCGTAATCAAGGCTTTGTGGGTGAACATCTCTGTCGCCACGGTCGCCAATCGAAAAATACAAATAACCGTCTTTATCGAACTCAATACGCGAACCATAGTGTTTAGTTGTTGTGGTATTTGGTTCACCATTAAATAAGAGTTGCTGGTCTACAAGCGTCATGTCCTTTAAACGTGCACGCATTATTGAGGTGTTATAGCCTTCATCATCACCTTCATAACCTGAGTAAGAAAGGTAAATCCAGCCATTGTCGGCAAAATTTGGGTCGAGCTCTATATCAAGTAATCCCCCTTGGCCTTCTGCGTGAAGCTTAGGAGTTCCTTTGATTATTTGTTTATCAAGCTGACCATCGCGGATCAGCCTTAACTCACCACGCCTATCGGTCACTAATAAATCACGCTCGTTTAGCCACGCCATACCCCAAGGGATCTGAATCCCTTTACTCACTAATTCAAGCTCATACTTATTGGCACTGGCATCTAACGGAATTGTTTGCTCTGGCTGCGCACATGCCTGCAAGCTGGTTAAACTGATAGAAGCGACGACGAGGCTGCTAAATAAAGACTTTTTCATGGTTACTCCAAATTATTAAGCACAATACTATTAGCCTAGCTTGTTCGTAGGTAAATTGTTATTAACTTTCAGTAAAGTGCGACTATTGGTAGAAAAAGCGGGATAGAACAAAAGCGGTTGTAAGTTAGCCGTAGGCGTGAAATTTATTTCGCGCGAAAAATGAAATGTATGAATGTAGTTGGCTTTTTAATCTCGAATATTAGGCATTACAGTCATGAAAAAACCTGCCAAGTTGATTAACTCGAACCTTCGTCCCTAGATAGCTTTGTTTTAAGTTTACTGGTAGCTTAGAGATATCAGTTACTTAAATGGATTTAATCTACGTATGAAATCAGAAAAGTTTTTCAAATGGGTGTGGAATATTAATGGCCTTGTGTTACTTATTGGCTTAATTATCACAATATTGGTTGTTGGCTATAATCTTGCGAGCTTTTTGTTTAAATCTAATACTCAAATGGATCATCAGGCGCTCAATTTAGCTGAAGATGAAAAGCAGCAAGAAAAGTGGAAGTTAGGGTACCCACGAAAAGTCGCTGATAGCGATTATTATTACATCCCGTTAGAGTCAGAAAAAAGATCGGTTGATATAAAACCTGAATCAGCAGTTTACGAAAGCTTTGGTAGCGGCAGCTACAAATATAATCCCACGCGCTCAAAGAATATCTTATTTATTAATGACAAAACCAATCAAGCAAAGTGGCTATTTAACACAACTGATCAGTTAATCATAGAGTTTGGTGCTTTAAGCAATTACAAAGAGTTTGATACTCGAGCCTACATGGAGCAACAAGTCGATACTCCTCGTGGGGTTTCTTATGAGGTTATCAAAAACGATAGCAATAATGATAAACGGCTTGATGGCAAAGACAAGCGCACCTTTGCGCTTAGCAAGATTGATGGCTCAAACTACACCGAAGTCATTTCAGGTTACAACCGCATTGTAGAGTCTAATCTCAACGCCGAAGGCAATCTATTTGTGGTATTCATCAACAACAACGAAGTTTATTCGATGTTGATAGATCTAGATACATTCAAAGTGATTAGTAAGAGTATGCTGCCGAAGGTCGGGGCATGACCCAAAAATTAATGCTATTTAAAATAATTTGATATTTGGATACATGGTATGGAAAGAAAGGAAAGCGAAGTAATAAGTCAAGACTATCATAAAGAGCTAACTTTATGGAAAAGTCGTTTTAAGATTTCTTTTTATGCTACTCCAATAATAACTATAGTATTTTTCTTATTACAAGCACTATTCACTAGTGAACAGCTATCTACAGATTTTAAACTAATTGAAAACTGGGTTGGCTTTTCTAGTACCTTCAAGTTACCTATAGGTGTCTTTACTTCTATGGTTGCTATTACCTCATTAATAGGGATGTATTTCAGAAGCATTCAAGTTTCACATCAGCTAAATAAAATAGAAAAGCAGTTAGATATTTCTCAACAGCAATTTAATTTGGCCAATAAGAAAGAAAATTTTGTTCTGTTCATAGAACATAGGAAAGCACTGTCTGAGTTAGTAAAATTAGAGCTAAAAGAGCAAATTTCTTATCAGAGCAACATTCTTCAAAGTAGAGATTTTAAATCAGCTTTATGTATTGATAGTCAAAAGCTATATAAAAAATTATTTCCAGAAAATAGCCCCGAAGAAATGGTTTGCTTTGATTTATGGGTGCCTAAAAGTAAAGAGATCATAAATATTGAAGTATTGAGTGAAAAACTATATTCACTAAGTAACCTCGATTTATTAAAAGTTAATTTAATATCTTTGTACTCTTTCTACGAAATGTTTTTAGATTTTGGCGTTGTGTTTCAAATAAACTCTTATGGCTCATGCCAGAACAAAGGAGGGATTGAAATTGCGTATTTTTTCATTGATTTTTATATTGTAATCAATGTGTTGTCTAAACTGGGTCTAATTGAAGAAACTGATACTCAAAGACTTAGAGGAAAAATTATAAGCTTAGCACTTGATATTAATGATTCTCTTATTCCGGAGTAGTTGTTATTCAATCTAAATATCTCGGCGTTAAATCGCCTCTTAGGCTCGAAAAATTGGCTTAAGCTTTTTATGCTTCACATTTCACGGCCTCATGCGTTAACTGTTTAAGTGCGATGATTTGCCCTTGTTGGTTTTGGTCAAGGGCCAGCAGGTCGCCTTGGTGAATGTGGGTATCGAGTGTGCCGTGTTTTTGTAGCTCTTCAAGTAGTGACTGTTTTATTTGTACGAGTATATTTTGCTCGCAGTCTGCGATATACCAATCGTTATCAACACTGACTAAGCGGCCAGTGAAGCGGGTACGGGTTTGATGAGCAGCAAGGGCGTGTTGGTAGTCGGCATCTAGGGTTTGTTTTTGTTGTTTTAGGTTGCTGACATAGCTGCCTTTTGCGTCAAGTTCATGAACTTCAAGCCAGTGGTAATCTGATAAATCTACAGCATATACGTCAGTCAGTTCGCGGTTATTGTATTGCAACATAATAAAGCCCAAAATGGCCAGCGCAGCAAAAACACCTGTCATTTGAAGTCCTAAAAAGCGTTGCTGTTTTGAGCGAGCTTGTTGTGGCTTTTGCATTTGCGTCAGCTGCTCAGGGCTTAAAGTATGCTGTGCTTTGCGTTTTTGATAATGCGCTTTTAAATCGGCATCAAATTGCTCGTCGTTACGCTTCATGATTGCCTCCAAGTTGTTGTTTTAGGTTTTGACGGGCGTATCGCAGCCGAGTTTTTATGGTCTCATGGTTGCTTTGTGTAATGGCAACAATGTCATCGAGGCTAAAGCCTTCTTGCTGCAGGGTCAGTGCTTCTCGCTGCACAAAGCTAAGCGCCATTAGTGCTTTATCAAATGCGTCATAATCGTAGTGATAACTTGCATCGTGTGGCTCAGACACTAGCTGGTTGTCTTCTAGTTCAACAAATTTTTGTTGTTTTCGAAACTCATCAATTAGCACGTTACGCGCTAAACGAAATAGCCACGCTTTTGGGTTGTTTTGCGCGTGATAAAAGTCACGTTTATCAATGACTTTTAACCAGGTTTGCTGGCAAATATCGAATGCTAAATCTTTATCACTTTGTGTTACTAGGTAGTGATAAAGGTCGTTACCGTATTGAGCAACAAGTTGGTTGAGATAACGGTTGTCGCCTGTTTTGGCATACAGCGCCAAACAATCGCTGTTTGGCGTGTCAAATAACCATGTCTTGATGCTCATTAGCATAGGCCGTTATCCATCTATTTTAAAATCAAGTTGAACGCTTTGGTTTGTTTGTAATTGTGCCACACCTTCAACTACTTTGGGGCGGTATTTCCAACGTTTTATAGCGCGAATAGCTTCTCGATCAAATACTCGTTTTGGCTCAGCGTCAATAATGACTGGGTCGATAACTTCGCCGGTGGGTGAAATGCTGAAACTAATTTGCACCCATCCTTCAATACCATCACGTGCAGCAACAGGGGGATACTTAGGGTTAATACGCACGATAGGGGTCGCATCACCGGTTGGTTGATTAATTGCTTTACTGAGTGAGTCGCCAATATCATCAAATGTCATAGTAGGTGTTGCATCGGAAATGATTATTGTATCTGGGTTTTCAGCAGCTGGCCGCGGGGGCGTTTTCGGTGGCACCTGAGCAACGGGCGGTGGCGGCAAAGTTTGCTTTACTTGCACTTTTGAGTCTTCGGGCACTTGGTAAATTTCAACGGTGATATCGGGGCCCATTTTTATATCTGCGCGTTGCTCTGCTGAAATTAGGTATTGCATAAAGGCAAATGCAGCAAAGGTCATTACCCCGCCACCTATAATTGC
>CESO01326223.1_pt1 | contig 12205 bp, 16 predicted proteins | sample 356341 | NCBI WGS metagenome assembly CESO01 (sample SAMEA2621812, study PRJEB7988) | marine metagenome | biome: marine biome (ENVO:00000447); feature: deep chlorophyll maximum layer (ENVO:xxxxxxxx); material: "saline water (ENVO:00002010), including plankton (ENVO:xxxxxxxx)" | depth 35 m
TCTAGGACAGTACTATAGACCATGATAAAATATAGTATAACCAATTAATATACCTACATGACTTAAATAAGATTTCATACACAAATTAGTTATTTTATTTAAATACTTAATAAAATAACATAATAGTATACTATGAAGATTACTTTACATACCGATACTCAATCTTTTGATGTCTTTAATAAAGATATTCTTCTTCTAGAGTTAGCATTAAACAATAGCATTTATGGTCGCGAATGGAGTACTATTGGAGACTATTTATATAACTTTTTTGTAAAAGAAGATTGTGCAGACCAACCAAATAATCGTTTAGAGGTTACTTCCGAGCAATATGTTTTTTTGCTGGACTTATATACAAACTTATCTTAGGTTCCAAGATAATGGATAGATGCTCCACCACCGGTTGAAATATGCGAAAGTGTATTAGGATACTGATTTACGAATCCTGCCGTATCACCACCACCAATGATAACATCCGCGTTTGCGTGTTCCAGAGCGTGTAGCAACAGTAAGGATCCGCGCTTGTACATGGGGGATTCCACGATACCCAGAGTTCCATTCCAAAACACGATATCCATCTCCGCGAGTAGGTTTTGAAGTTGGAGTATGGTTTTAGGACCTACATCTTTAATGATCCAATTTACATTAGGTTTATGGATATCGGGTATATACTCACCCTCCATGTCTTCTACGTTACCGAACCCATCTTCCGCGAGTATAAGACGAGCTTGTTTACTACCGAGTTCTTTCAAAATATCAGCATAGTCTTCGCGGTGATTTAAGGTGTTGCCTGCAAGAAAGATAATATCCACCGTATTGGCGAGAAATCGGAGCATGGGTAATTTATCATCAATTTTATTTCCACCCAATATTACCATTTTTTTAACGTTGCGCATGGTGTCAGCATTCGCTTTAAACAAATTTAAGGCGTTTATTTCTTTTTCAAAACAAAACCCTAAGCAGTGCTCTTTTGCTTGTATTTTAGTCATGCTTGTATGATTACGATGAGAACACGAAAAAGCTTCATTGCAAAATACATCTACATAAAATCCTTGTACCCACTGATCCAATGGTTTGGTTTCATAGTCGTGGTAGCGAGTATTTTCCATAAGATACACTCCACCCTCTATAATATCTGCATTATCAGTGCTGTCGAGACCTTTTGGTAAAAAGTGGATCTTAAGTCCGAGTGCTTTTTCCAGGATAGGACTAAACTTATTTGTAGAATACTCATTGGTAGTTTTAGGTCGTCCGTAATGAGTAGCCAAAATGACATGACTAGGTTGTTGTCTAAGAATGTATTGTAGGGTAGGTATAGCGCTTTGGATCCGAAAATCATCGCCTTCAGGGCAATTAAAATCGCATCGTACAAACACGCGTTTTCTCGCAAAATCTATATCTAAAGGTGAATTATGCGTTTTAGTTGTATAATGGTGCATTTTTTTAACCATACGTATCATTTGTGTGCAAAAAGACCATTCATTATCATACCAAAGAGCGAATTTAATGCTTTGTGGTGTTAGTTGCATGGTGCAAGACTTGTCTAATATGCTAGGTGAGGTGGATCCAATGTAATCCGCGCTTACTAGTTTTTCCTCGCTTATGGTAAAAACATCATCTGTTGCTAGACTATTTAAAAAGTCTTCTTTTTCAACGGGTTGAGTAAATCGTACGTTAAGGTCTATCATGCTTACCGTATTGATGGGTACGCGAATAGATGTACCTTTTATCTTGGTTTTAAGATCTGGTAATAAGTAATCAATCGTTTTTTGTGCTCCAGTAGTGTGAGGGATAATGTTATTCCATACACTTCTAGACGTGCGTTTGTTAGAGTTGGCTTCATCCACGATGCTTTGGCTTGCGGTGGACGCATGGACTGTAATAAAATTAGCGTCTTCAATATTGTGTGGTGTTTGAGTAATTTTTTTAAGAAAAGGTGCCAGGCAATTGGTAGTACAAGAAGCCACAGAAACAATAGATTGTCCTTTGTAGTCATTTTCGTTTACACCGGGGCAAAACATGGGGGTGACATCTAAGTCTTTGGGTGGTGCAGACATGACAACATAATCCACCTCGTGTTTTTTAGCTTTTTCCGTGGTTAAATAGTGTCCCGTACATTCAAATAAATGGGTTACACCATCTTCTCGCCAATCTAACTCCGAGACTTCTCTTGTATGATAGACCCGAATAAGCAAATGACGTCCAATGCTGACATAATCGTTATTTTCAATAGTTACTTTTAGCGTAGTGGTTGGTTGATGCGTAGAATCGTGATTTAAATAACTTTCAAGTTCTAGATTGGTGATGGATGGAACATTGATAGCGCGAATGCATATGGTGGGGTCGTGAACGATTTGTAGAAAAACACCTTTGCCGATGCGTCCTAAACCATTTATTCCCACCGAAATCATTTGATGTATATAAAAAATAAAAATATTGTATAAATCAAACGTTATTCTACTATTCTTATCGTATCAGGTAAAGTATAGAAATTAAATTCTCGCTTGCTTTCATCTTTTAATACAATCAGCGATTTTATCAATCCGTCCGTATGTTCAAAGTCTCCTTTGTATACACCTTTTATACCATGCATATCGTCATCCATATTATAAATGCGAACCAGTGTGCCAGGAATCAATGCACAAGACGCGAGAACAGGATGTATTTTCGCGTCGTAAAACATGGCGGAGGGAGGTTTTGTCTTTACTTTAAAAACTTTATTTAGTTTCAATTTTTGAGTTATTGATATACTTTTCAACCACTTGTTTATGTTGCATAGCTAGTTTCATAGTTTTTTCGCGTAGTTCCTTTGTTTTATTAGCTAGTAACTCTTGACTTTTATGAAATTCAACATTGTTATCAATAATATATCTAGGTTGACCTCCCACGTTGGCGCAATAGTGTTGTTTAAGAACATATACATAGGAAGGGTGATATACCCAATTATACCAATCATCGCAGCACCAGTTAATGATTTCTTCAGGAAATAAAAATCCAAAAATCTCCATATGTTTTCTAGAAAACATGGCTTGAGTTAAGATTCGTGGATTATTGTTAATAGGTCCAGCGATACCAATATTTCCATTGTTATTCAATAGATTTATGCTTGCTTGTATCCAACCTTTGGTTTTATATAAAATATCATCCCCGCATTGATAAAAGTAATCACACCCACTTGTATAAGCTTGTTCATATAAGCGATTCCACATTTTAGTTAAGTATCCTTTTGGGATTCCGTTCATACTACAAAAGCGAAAGGATATATTTTGAAATACTTGTTCAAATCGTTTTAATTCGTCTTGTTGGTCTTTTTTACTAAATAGACGATCCTCACCATCGTATCCAATATAAAAAACATAGCGATTATTGTCTTGATAATGTAAGGAAAGTAAAAAAGATTTCGTGCTATGGAATAGGTAGGTATCTTTCATTGTATTCCATTGAGGGCGATTATTGGAGGTAGTTGGTATAAGAATTGCCACTTTATGCATGTATACTATACAGTAGTGATTATTGTTTAATTGTATTTATCTAATATTATGCTAGGGATAAGTTTTTCGCGAATTCTTTCCAATTTTTTGTAGCATTTGTTAATGGTTACTTCACTTACTCCGGTAATCATTTTTATTTCTGATTTATTTATGTTTAATTTACATTCTTGTACCACAAAGTATATGACGCCACCAGCGATAGAATTAGGTGTATTTTCCGGGATGTATTGGTGTTTATCAATTTGCGTAGCAATAAATTTACATAGGTTTGTGAGTTCTTTGTTAATGTTTAATTTACTACAAAAACGGTCCATAAAATCAATTGAATTTGCATTATGAAATTCCGTTTTTTGTACATCCATTTGATCACGTTCTATTTCGTCGATGATCGCCTTTGCATTTTTACAGCCTTTGGTCGCATTTGTATTATTTAAGTTAAATATTTTGGCTATTTCTTTTGCCGTTCTAGGGAGGTTATAAATACTACATGCAATATAGACGGATGCCGCAATAATGCTATCACGATTTAATCCTCTGTATGTACGATGTTCGGATAGTTTTTTATGTTGGCGCAATGCTTCATCAATAATTCGTTTTGAGATTCCCCCGTTCTGAGCCATGGCGGTAATTCTACAAAATTCATTGTATTGTTGTTTTTCCTGATAAGGCATGGCTTGCCATTCCGTGTACCTTCTTATTTTTCGCATTTCATAAGTCATTTTTCCATTTGTAAGTACTTTGCATCCAAAGGATGACTCTTTTAATAGAGGATTAATAGGCATTCCACACCGTGTAGGATCAGTACTTGAACTATCCTCTGCTCCGTAGTATCTCCATTCAGCGGTTAACCCGATAGTATCAGTAAATACAACACCACATTTGCGGTTGGTGCATGTTTGAAAACCCATTTCAGTAATTCTAGTTTCAGAGTTGCATAATTCGCAGCGATCTATATCTTTATCATCGTGATAGACGCATTCAACAGGTGTATCATTTACTTCTTGATCAAATAGTTTCCACATTTCGCTTTTATTGATAGTAGTATTTGTTTTTTTTTTAGTAGACCTATCAGACATATATATTTAGAATGTAATCAGTTTAATTTATTTCAATTTAATATATATAATATATATATATGGGTAATGCACAAAATACAGGAGAAAGTAAAGAAACAAAATCATTGACTTCCATTATAGATTTTATAGCAACTGATTATATTTTAACACAAAATTTCACTGATATGTATAATTTAACCGATGAACGATATTGTGATAGATTGTTAATACTAACCTCAAAAATCATTTCAAAATATTTATCCAATATAGAAATAGATCGGGTAGTAACAAAACGTATTGGTGACGAATTAACAGATGATGTACAAAAAAATAAAATTCTTTTTTTAAGAAAAAAAGCAATTAAAGAATTTGAAAAAATAGATCCAGAATTAAAGCAGGAAATGTGTAATGGCATTTCCAAGTTTTATATTAAAATTGCGCAATTATTCGCATCCATCACATCCATGGTAAATCCAACGTATACGTACAAGTCTCGCCATGGCGAAGATATAACCTTTGATACATTTGATAAAGCAAAATTAGAAAAACACAATATATCCTTAACCGCAAAACCAAGTGTAAAATTCATAAGTTTTTGTGGTCGTCGTATAGATTGTTTAACCAATGGTTTAGATATCTCTACTATTAAAAATAGAGGTGATCGTTTTACCATAAGTCCTAGTTTTTGTAAGGTAAACAAAACAAAAAAGGGTAGTATTGTATCCTTAGACAAAGAACCGGGTATTGGCGAATTAGAACATTTGTTTTATGATACCTATGATTGGCCTACAAAACGATTTTCTAAAATGTCGGAAACAGCGCAAAAAGAATATGATGAAGCGGTTCAACGATTTTGGAAGATATGGACCACAGAAGAAGATAGAAAAGGACTCGCAAAACCCAAGAAATTTTCAGATATTACCATGAAACATTTTCATCATACGCAAGGATGTTTGGGTACTCATGAGGAAGGCAAACGAGGATTTCAAACCAGTTTATACCGACGAGACTATACGGGGAGTCGCGAAGAGGATAGTTTATTTGGCGACTATATAGATAATATTAAAGAGATCATGGAATCAGCCGAGAAGCATGAAAAGGAACTTTTAGACATCTTGGACGAAGTCTTTAAGCACGATTTAAATCCATTATCTGGTAAAAAAGAAATAACATTAACAGATGAATTAGATATGAAAAAATTAAAAGAAATTATAAGTCGTTTAAGAGTAAAACAAGTAGACATGTATATTGAGTGTGAGCAGAGATTTTTCAAAGGTTTTAAAGTATTTGAAAAAATTGTAGCGAATCGTATGTTAACCACAACGAATCTTCGTCAAGATAATTTGTCTAAAGAATCAAGTGCTATTACGGATAGAATGAAAAAAATGATGTCGTCTGATAGAACAGTAACAGATACCGATGTCGCGGAATTAAATAAAAAATTAGGATTGTCATCACCGTCATCATCTAGAAAATCGCCATTTGATTATCTAAATGATGATGACGATGATGACGATGATCTAACGGATGATATAGCTGCCGGACACTTAAAAGGTATGTTGAAAAAGATTCTTAAAAAAAATCCAGATATGGTAAATTCTAGTGATATAGATTTTTTTGGAAAATATAGACCTGCCTTACAAAACGAGTATAAACGTAAACATATAGAACGATTGTTAAGAGATGTTGAAGATATAGACAAGGACAAATACCGTATTCGTAAAAAAGATACGGATAAGGTATTAGATGAATTAGCAGACATTATTTTAAGAAAAGAAAGTAAGATAAAGCACAGTTTAGATAAATTTAAATCAAGTGTACAAACTATTCGGGAACGATCCAAAGAAGATGCTTTTAAAAAAAAAATTCGTGAAATGCAAAAAAAAGAATTTGCTCGCAAAGGTAAATCGGGTATAGGATCAGACACCGAGTCCGATTCTGATTCTGATTCTGATTCTGAATCCGATTCTGATCCCGAGTCTGCAACCTTAAAAGCCATTTTAACTAAGGAGAATGACCATGAACGTCGCCGTCGTAAACAACTTATGCAAGAAGAATTAGACAAATATAGAAAATATAAAACGACTGATGATAAATATAATACGTATGTAAAAGAAAAGGAAGCTCAAGAAGCGTATGAAAAGCGAAAAGCAGAGGAAGAGTACAATAAGCGAAGAGCAGAGGAAGAGTACAATAAGCGAAAAGCAGAGGAAGAATATAAAAAGCGAAAAGAGCGAGAAGACTATGAAAAATATAGAAGGATGGAGGCAGCTAACTACTAGTATCTAAATCATCTTCTTCTTGAGAATCACAATAGTATGTTATATCGTATTTATTGTTTATTTTTTCAATAATCGTATTAATTCTTGCGATACTTTGGGTACATTTAGAATAGGTTTTTTTAAAATTATTTAACCCAACTATAGAATCTTTTATATTTGATTCTATTAGAGGGGTGCTTTTAGTTAATGCTTCCGATATAATTAGATCAATACGATTAAGACTTTCGTTGCGATCATCCGATCTCCACCATCGTTTAATAGAAACAGGTACGATAGTATTATTTTCAATATTTAGATAGTTATCACTAGTGTTAATTTTATCATTTGGTTGAATGGCTGCGATCACTTTTAAATTAATAATAAGAGCATTGTCTTCCATATATGTAATAATGTATAAATTTTTAATTAGTTTATACCTTATTTTGAATTTTTTGCATAATTTGATTACTATATACCGTATTACCGGTCGGTGTATATTCATTAATAGCGGTATATTTTTTATCATTCTCTTTTTTTACTACTTGTGTACCCGGTTTTAATATACCTTTAATGTGTGAAGTACTGCTACCTCCTATATGATCCGTATTATTGTTTGCCATGTTTTTATCTTCTATAATATTACCATTACCATCAATTTTAGTACCCGTTTGTTTTTTAATTTCATTACGTACGTAATCAGGAACCCAAAACTTCCATGAAATGAATATTAGATTTGGGTGTGTATATTTAATAGAAAACCCATTTTGTTTTAATTGATCAATTACATAAGCAATACATGAGGCTACATCATATTTAGGTACACCAATCATTACTTCGGGTATAATAAACCAGCAAAATTGTTCGTTATTTTTTTGTCGTGAAGTCATTTTAATCCGTGTGTGTATGCGTTGCAATACAATATTATAGGAACGTAATGTATTTTTATCGCATTGTTTTTTATATTCGTATAATTCGTCGAGATTGAGTTTTGGCGTATCGGTATGTTCCTCATTTAATAAGACAATATTATTCATATATACTAAATAAGTTTAAAAATATTTAAACTAAATAAACTAATGATAAAGCATATTGTATTATCAGGTGGTGGACCAAACAATATTATTCAATTGGGATGCATTAAACAATTATACGATAGTGGTATTATCAAAAGAGATGACATTGAATCTATTTATGCTACATCTGCAGGCGCAATATTAGGGTTAACCATTGCTTTAAAGTATGATATAAACGTTGTATGTGATTATTTTATAAAACGTCCTTGGAATAAGGTGTTCAATTTTAATCCAAAGGATTTACTAGAAATCATAGAAAACAACGGGTATATGGATAGAACCTTTGTGGAAGAGATGTTAGATACTTTTATAACAGCTAAAGATCATTCTAAAGACATTAGTTTAATAGAATTATATAATGAGTATAAGGTTCGTTTTAATATTTATACCATACGATTAGACCCATTTGATAAATTAGTATTAAATCACGAAAATTATCCATCCATGCCGGTTAAAACAGCAATACTTATGAGTTGTGCCCTTCCTCCCATGTTTAAACCCGTACTCTACAATGGTTCATATTATATAGATGGTGGAATGATATGTAATTATCCTATAGTGGACTGTATTTTAAAATATAAAAACATGGAGGAGATCATCGGTTTGCACGTTTGTTCGGGTACCCAAGATAAAACTACCTTTTCGGATGAGGTTAGCATGCCTGATTACGGTGTAATGCTTCTAGGTATATTAATAAAGCATATGCAAAAGCAAAATTACATATCAGATGTAAATGAAATATTGATAAAAAGTAAATACACTGCTATCAATATTAATGCGTGGAAAGCATTATTAGATGATAAAGACCGAGAAGCCATGTTTATACAAGGAATTGAACTAGCTAAAGAATATATTATAAAACAGAATTTAAAAATTGACCCAGAGTGTCAACATTAGGTTTGGCGTCGTATTCATATACGGTTCCATCTTTTACCAATTTAATGGTTGGATACGCTTCTACATTATATTTATTGGCGGTTTCTTCATCTTCGTCGCAATTCACGTCCAAACATTTAATTTTCATGGTTTTTATTGTTTTTCCATCATAAATTTCTTTAAATTGATTCCATTCTGGAAGGGCATTTTTACAGTGAGGGCACCAATTGGTATAGAAATACATGACATCTACTATATTAGCATTTGAATCTTCTCCTTGTCCCGGAGCTTGAGAACCATATTTTAGCGTATTTTTAACATGGACCGAATTCATACGATAGATTAAATAACCTAGTATGCAGGTAAATAAAAAGACGCCAATTAATCCATACATATTACTCGCCATAAATTTCATTATTTTCTGACTAGTGGTTAAAGTACCCCCAGCATCTGGTTGTGAAGTATTATCCATTAATACATATAAGAGAACTTATATATTGTATCATGACGCAAATCTTATAGATCTTCGCCTTGACTAGAGTGTTGCTCCTCCTCGTCATTTAAACTATTAGTATTAGGTGCGCTATTTTTGGAGCCACTTGGGTTCATTAACTTTTTCAACATATCAGGTTTCTTGTACATCATAAAACCAATAACTAATAAAAATACAGCACCTAAAAACATCATAACATAGGTAGGGTTTTTAGCAAATTCCATAGCTTTTTCCATAAACGACGCGGATGCTTCAGTATCTACTTCAACTTTTCCTGCCATGATTTGATATCTTTAATAGAATAAATTAAAAAAAGTTAAACGAATACGTGAATAGTTATAGAAGAATATGTTGATTTGTATAAAGCACAATGAATATGTGTTTTTAAAACGTAAAGAATTTACGAGTGATAAAGAATATTATACCGAAATTCTAAAATTAAAATATAAAACATTGCTAAAGAAAAATGTTCCTACAAAACAGAAAATGATACGTTTCGTCCGTGATTAATATACAACATAAAAGTTAAAACTATGGTCCATACCGCTGCTATAATCGTAAAAACATCACCACACCCTTCAATGTTACTAGTCATAAGTATGCAATAACCTTTATATATCCATAAAAATTGAATCGCCAGTAATAGCAGTAAATGAATGAGTTTAAGAAAAAAAGAATCTAATATAGGTGCTATGAGTATACATAAAGACATAATTACATGAGATGCGTCTATAATAAAGGTACTATTGTGATACATTCCATATATAAATATAACGTGGACCAGTAATAGAGCATAAGTGTATAGTTTATCTTTAAGAGTGGAGATAGATTTATTAAAAAGCAGTATCACTAAAAAAGCATCAATACTTAAGGTTAATAAAGTTGCAATATCTTTATCTTTTTCTTTCATAATATTATTATATCATAGTATTATAATACAGAAAGATGACAACAAGAAAAGTAACAAAAAAACGACGATCTAGTGTGTATACTAAAAAAGACTATGAAAGTGGTGATGGGATGCTTACTAGTGTATGGGGACCTAGTATGTGGCATTATTTGCATACCATGAGTTTCAATTATCCGACACATCCTACCTCACAAGATAAAAAGCATTACTATAGTTTCATGAAAAGTTTAGTAAATGTTTTGCCGTGTAAATATTGTCGTATCAATTTAAAAACTAATTATAAAAGTTTGCCGCTTAAAATGTGTGATATGAAAAGTCGGCATACCTTTTCTAGATATGTGTATCGGTTACACGAATTAGTCAATAAAATGCTTAAAAAAAAGTCGGGTCTATCCTATTGCCAGGTTAGAGATCGTTACGAAAACTTTAGAGCGCGTTGCACACAGAAAAAACCCCTATTGTTTAAAATAGATAAACGAGGTACCCGTAAAGAAAGCGGATGCACCGTACCGTTGCACGGTAAAAAAGCAAAAGGTATCATTAAAATAGTGCCTCAAGGGACGCGTTGTAAAAGTTTTCAAATGAACCGAGAATGTGAAAAAAAAATAGTAAAGGTAGAGTAGAGTATTACAACTTAAGTACTAGCCGCGTGTACAGAATTTGTCGGCGTCACTTTTACATCAAAGATCGTTCGTGCAAATCCACACGGCCAATCTTCTGGACTACTATGGTAGGCATAGTTAAATGCCTTTTGAATGGGAAGATGTGTATCCATTATTTCCTCCCATTTGCTATAATGTTTAAATTCCATATTTGATACGTGCACATTGAGTACATCGATTTCTTTATTGGAGTTTCCTTTGGCGACCAAGAATACTTCATGGTTTTCGCGCAACACTGCGAAAGCAACGCCAAATGTTCCAGGGGTTGATTTAAATTCAAAGAGCGCAAAGTTTTTGAGAACATCAAGAGGAGACGACATGGTTATATTTTATGGTATATTTAGAAAATGTAAATCAATTTATGAACATTGTCTTGTATAAACGATCAATGTTGGAAACTAAAAAAAACTCTCACAATAAATATTACTGTACTACAATATAAAAATTATTCTATATTGTTTATACAATTAATAAGTATGAATGATCCGTTAAGTGAATTTATTCAAAAAAATGCTCGTGATATACATAAAGAATATGCAGTAAAGATAAACGGTACATCCAGTTTAGTAGTACCCGAAGTAACCATAGATAATAAAGAACTTTTTAATTTGTTAAATAAAAACAAAGAGTTAAACCAGTATATCTATGATAGAAAACATATACCGTTATGTAAGACAAGTAAAACTCATTTAGAGACTATAGTACCTAAAGATATTGTAAATCAAATTATTGAATATATTCCTCGCATCACAACCCAAATGGTTAGTTATTGCAGATGGTGTTTATTTGATATTACTGAAAAGCAAATTTTAGATATAATCAATGAAAATCAATTTGATATCATGTGGTATGATTACGGGACCGTGGATTATAGATGGGCAAAGGACACTATAACAGAAGCAAATAAACATCTTGCTGCGATACTAGAACTAAAAAAAAATTTTCTAAAATTTTCTAAATACAAAACACACCAACCCATTTCTCTCTAGCAATCAGAGCAATCAGCAATCTGCATTTTCGTAGTCCCACGCTCCTTTCTCTTTGTTCCACCCCGCCGTAAAGGTTACTTCCTCGTCTCTTTCAATAAATCCAACCAGTTCGTCGTAGCGGTTGTAGAGAAACTCTTCATCTACACTATACATGATACCTTCTATCTCGCGCATATCTCTGCTTTTGGTACTGCTTTCTGTCTGGTTGGGAAGAGATTTTTCTAGTTCGCGTGCTTCGCGGATAAACCCGTTCGCCAGTTTGCGGAGACGCACGATTTTCTCTTCTACCGTTTCATCGCCGTAGAATGTCTTATCCATATCATCAAACATAAGTTCAGCAGTAACCTCTTCGGTGACCGCAACAGTAGCAGGAGCGGCGACCACAGCAGGCGCAGCGA
>CESO01326222.1_pt1 | contig 12197 bp, 12 predicted proteins | sample 356341 | NCBI WGS metagenome assembly CESO01 (sample SAMEA2621812, study PRJEB7988) | marine metagenome | biome: marine biome (ENVO:00000447); feature: deep chlorophyll maximum layer (ENVO:xxxxxxxx); material: "saline water (ENVO:00002010), including plankton (ENVO:xxxxxxxx)" | depth 35 m
AATTTCATCAAGAAATAGTGTGCCGCCATTAGCTTGCTCAAAGCGTCCACGTCGTTGGCCACCAGCACCTGTAAAAGATCCTTTTTCGTGACCAAATAATTCAGATTCAATTAAGTCTTTCGGTATCGCTGCCATATTTAAGGCAATGAAGTTTTCATTCGCTCGAGGGCTGTGCTTATGCAAAGCATGTGCGACTAATTCTTTACCTGTTCCAGACTCGCCATTAATTAAAACGGTAATGTTGGACTGAGATAAGCGTCCAATAGCACGAAAAACTTCCTGCATAGCAGGTGCTTCACCGATAATTTCAGTATCGTTCGGTAGTTCTTCTACGGCGTCAATGTTCGCTTGTTGTTCTTCGAAGTGCGCTATGGCTCGTTGAATTAGAGTAACGGCGTCATCAACATCAAACGGCTTTGGTAGGTATTCAAAAGCGCCACTTTGATAGGAGCTTACTGCACTATCAAGATCCGAATGCGCGGTCATAATGATAACAGGCAGTGTCGGATAAGCTTCGTTGATTTGCGATAAGAGTGTTAAACCATCAATGCCCGGCATGCGAATATCTGTCATGATTGCGGCAGGTGTTTCTTTTTCTAATAAGCCCATAATAGGCTCTGCACTTTCAAATACGCGGCAAGGAATATTAGCTTGCTCTAGTGCTTTTTCTAGTACCCAACGAATTGATTTATCATCATCAATAATCCATACAGTATTCATATTGAGTGGTCCTAAGAATGTTTAATTGGTAAATAAATAGAGAATTCAGTACGGCCAACTTCGCTTTCGTATTCGATGATGCCTTCGTGCTGATTAATCAATGATTGTGCGATAGACAAGCCAAGACCTGTTCCTTCAGCGCGACCACTGACCATTGGGTAAAATAAATTATCTTTTAATTGCTCCGGTATACCGGGGCCATTGTCTTCAATAGAAATCTTTGCAACTAAGCGGTGGCGTTGATGACCGATTGTAAATTGGCTCTTGGTTCGAGTTCGCAAAATTAAAGTGGGTTGCTCTATTTTTGCTTCAATCATTGCTTGTACTGCATTGCGACATAAATTCAATATTGCTTGAATTAGATGTGATTTATCACTGGTGAATTCTGGTATTGAAGGGTCATAATCACGAACTATTTTAATATCACCAAGCTGATCAACTTCAATCAATTGGCATACGCGCTCTAATACCTCATGAATGTTGGTCGACTCTTCTTTTGGTAACTGGTTTGAACCTAGTAAGCGATCAACTAAGTCACGTAAGCGATCGGCTTCTTCAATAATAATATTGGTATATTCATCTAGAGATTGATCAGGTAAAGCACGGGAGAGCAGTTGTGCAGCGCCTCGAATACCCCCTAGTGGATTTTTAATCTCATGAGCCATTCCGCGAATAAATTCTCGCGTAGATTCTTGCTTAGCTAAAATTTGTTCTTCTCGTGAGATTCGCATTAAGCGATCTCGCCCTTGTATTTCAATCAATAAGCAAGGGGTATGGCTTTCAGGATGAACGATGGGGCTAACACTATAATCAACAGTAATGACTTGAGTATTATGCAATGTAACTTCAGTTTCACGTTTTGTGAATGTATAACCAGTGTTTATAGAGCCCTGTAGTGCGTCTCGATCTTCGTCAGACTCCCAAGCAAGGTCATAGAAAGGCTCGCCGATACCGCGGCGGCCACTGACCTGCAGTAACACTTCGGCTGCTGGGTTCATGTAAATAACTGATAGGTCTACATCGAGCAACAATATACCTGTGTTGAGGTATTCAAGTAGTTGCTGGTTGAGAACCGCTGACGCAATCATGTTTAAACCTTTTCTTTTGACTTAGCTTTGTGGCGGTTAAAACTGACTAGAAGCAAGAAGTGAGCCATTCGCCTATGTGCACGTGTGTGATGCGCTACGGATATATCATAATGGATGAATGCTCCAAAATGGAACATTATTTGAAAGAGGGCACTACTTAGGAGCTAAATGACGAGGGAAATGCTTGCTTGCAGTGCATCGTTGTCTGATCTTAACGTCGAACATATACAGTGACGGTTTGACTGCTAATTTTCTCTGATTGGGTTTCTTTATCGCGCACAAGAATTTGGATTGTATGTTCACCGCGATCAGTATTGGAGAGCTGCCAGCTAAGGTGGCTGCCACTTTGGACTTCTTGGCCATTCACAAGCAGGGTTGCTTCATCCCCTTCTTGCAGGTTAGGTACCAGTTGTGCTGAAACATGTATGTTACCGAGCTTATCTCGGGTGAAATTTTCACCCTGGGAGGGATTTGTAATGATTAAAGTTTGATAATCAAGTTCATTTTCTATTTGATCTTGGCCCATTGTTTTTTGAGGTATTTTGATTGCAGGAACAATACTAATCTCTTTTAATTTATGTTTACGCGATTCTTTACTTGGGACGTCTGAAAAAACACGGTTACCTTGTTCGTCAACACTGATATAGATTTCAGTACTGTAACTCGTAGACGCTAAAAATAAAGTAAGCATCGCACAAAAGATAATTGAAAATGGCAGACGAATTAGCATTGAGTTGTCTTCAGGTGTTAATGGGAGAATTTTTATCATGCCAGTCTAATGACTGAGTATCAATAGGCAGCTGTTTAGGCTTTAATAGCCGTCACATTTTTATATGAAAATGTGTGAATAAATCGATTTTTGAGGTTGAAGATGAAAGCATTAATACAACGAGTTAGCGAAGCCAGTGTAACTATCGATGGTGATGTTTTTTCAAGTATTGGGCAGGGGTTAGTTGTTTTGCTGGGTGTAGAAAAAGGGGATGATTCCACTTCAGTTGATAAGCTTTTACACAAGATCAGTCATTATCGAATTTTTTCTGATGATGACGGCAAGATGAATCTTGATGTACAGCAAATTGGAGGGAGCTTATTGGTTGTCTCTCAATTCACTTTAGCAGCGGATACCAGCAAAGGGCTGCGCCCTGGGTTTTCAAGTGCAGCAAAACCAGATTTGGCAGACGCGCTTTATAAAGAGTTTATTGCTAAAGCAAAAAACAAAGGCATTTCTGTTGCCACAGGGCAGTTTGCGGCTGATATGAAAGTTGCTCTAATTAACGATGGTCCAGTTACCTTTTCCTTACAGAGTTAAAGTCGTTATAAAGAGCAATGCTAGCTGAGTCTATGCTGAAGCCACATTAGGTTCGTACAGGCCAAGCGCCTCTTCTAAAGCAAAAAGATAAGACGGCATAATGTTTGTACTTAAACCTGCGTACTCTGCAACCCATGTAGAGCTACCTAAAATTATTGTAGGGATTAAGCGCCCAATTTTAGCAAAAAAACGTGCCGCTGCGACCTCGCCATTTTCACTTTCATTAATATAGTAAACTTTAATATCTACAATAAAACTTAAGCATTCCTTTTCTTTGTTAACTTGCATCTGAGTGGCGCTGAGAGAGCGTGCGCAATATAGATTGAGATCTTTGAAACGTTGGTTTAATCGCTTCTCTATAGCGTTCTTTTTCTTTTCTGTATCTGTGCGTACAAGGCCTGGCAGTCTAAATTGGCATTTTATTGTGCCTACAAACTTAGATTCTTTGTTTTCTCGGGCATTAGGAATATTACAAAGGTTGAGACTCATAACTACTCTTTACAATTAAAATATTTTTGATTTTTTTATAATTGAATATTCCATAATCCATTTCTACATACAGCCCTATATGCGTTTGAACATATCATACTGTTAAAATAAGTAGCTATGGTGTCAGCTACGTAATGAATTGTTACAAATTGATAATAACCACTGCTTTTTGTTAGCAGGGAAGGTGGTTGTAAAGCAGAATTAAGCGAATTGGTTTAATTCCTGACCTTGACGTGGTGAGGCATTAATATTTTGAAACTGTTTGAAAGTATCAATAGCAGACTTGTTAGCTGAAGCCGTTTCACGCTGAACGTTATTGTCTTCTAATGTTTCATCATCAAGACGCTCATTTTGCGTAGCTTGCTGATTGAACTTAGCTCTTTGTACTTCTTGTTGCGCAACCTCTTGTGCTGCCTCAAGTTCTTGCTGATCTTCACTCGCTTGTTGTGAAGTATTAGCTTTCGTAGGATTTTCATCATTTAACGGCTGTGCAGGCTGCTCTTGTGTAACCGCTTTGTCCTCCACAGGAGCTGCAACAGGGCGTTCATTTTGCCTGCGAGGAGCTTGAGCAGCGGGTATTGTAACGTTACCTACTGATGAAATTGATGCCATTGTGCTTTTCCATCTAACTAATATTTAATCTACGAATAATCATATTTAACTATAGCGATATTCTGGCAGTTTATGAATGACGTAAGGGATTATTTAGAGAAGCCTTTGTTCTATTAAATACGTATTTATATTCGATTAGCTTTATAAAGATTAACTAAGCGAAATTCATCGAGTTCATCAAGGTCGGGGACGGTAAATGAGTCGACCCGTCCAATCGCTTGGTAGGGAGGGAAATTAAAGTTTTTTACTCGCGAATCTGCAACCAAAACCTCGGGTGCTTTTTGAAGGAAAATATCCAGCAATGGTAGGTTTTCTTTATCGTATAAAACATCTGCGGCAATTAATAAATCGATCTCTTGATCAAACTCAAATAGATCACCGTGCAGTTCAAATTCTACATTATTTAATTTGGCATTTTCTCGGCATGATACTAATGCATCAGGGTCGATATCGCAGGCGATGACTTGTTTAGCACCCGCCATAATGGCGGCAATGGCTACGATACCTGAGCCTGCGCCAAAGTCCATGACACGCTTTCCTTTAACTACCTCTGGATTTTGTAAAATATAGCGCGCCAGTACTTGGCCGCTTGCCCAGCAAAATGCCCAATAAGCTGGGTAGGCTTGAACAGCTAGTATTTCTTCTTGGCTAAAAGGCCGCTGCATAGGAATCGGATCTACCAACCAGAGCTTTATTTCTGGGCATTGAGGCAATGATTGTTCACAGACGCTTGCATCAACGAGCATTTTTTGAATACAGGCCGTTAAATTACTTGGAGTGTCAGGCATAAAATCGGTTAAGGCTATAAGTTGTGCTCGATTATAACTCAAAACTTTGATGGTCATCAGAGAAGACTGACTTTTGTTAAAGCAGGTTAAATCTTGATTTAACACAAGGTGTTCATTTTAAGCTTTCGTAAACTGTTCTTTGTTGGTTCTACTTATCCTTGTGGCGCTGTGTTCTTGTAATTGCTATAGGGCCCTTTTGACTGCGAAGGGTTTATTGAAATAAAAGGTGTGTGATGAGTGCTATGAATGATGAAGATATTGATAACAATTTTTCTGAATGGGCGAAAGGTCATGGAGTTATTCATCACAGTGAAGAAACTCAACAGCGGATTAAAGTCTTGGCTGAGCAATTGCTGCAGCAAAACATAATTCATAATTTAGATGATTTTTATAAATCTTTGATCGCTTTAGATATCATTACTAACCAAGCCATGTGGCTGGTCGCGCACATGACCTATAGCAAGCATGTGTACTTAGATGGTCGCGCATTAACTGCAGATGATTTTAAACAAGATCCTCAAGGACATACTGGTGGGTCATTAAATATGGTTCCTGCCTTTGCAGGATATTTGGCTGCAAATACCTTAACCCACGTTCATAGAGATTGGTTGATGGGGCAGGGCCATTGCGTTGCTGCGATTGACGCTTTGCAGTTATTAACAGGGCAGGCTAAATCTAGTCGTCAGGAAAAATTCTCTTTAAATGATGACGGATTAACTGACTTTGTTCGCGCGTTTTATAGCTACGAAGTATCGCCAGAAGGAAAACCTGCTTCGCCATTAGGAAGTCACGTTAATGTGAATACTAAAGGTGCGAGTCTTGAAGGTGGTTACTTAGGTTTTGCGGCTCTGCATTATGTTCATCAGCCCTTACCCGGTGAACATTTAGTGGCTTTTTTAAGTGATGGTGCGTTTGAAGAGCAGCGCGGTAGTGATTGGGCAGCTCGTTGGTGGCGGGCTGAAGATACAGGTTTTGTATGCCCGATAATGATTGCTAATGGACGTCGTATCGATCAGCGAACGATAACTTCTCAGCAAGGTGATAGTGCTTGGTTTGCTGAGCATTTAGCTCACCAAGGATTTGATCCTATTGTGATTGACGGTCGAGACCCTGCAGCTTTTGTGTGGGCAATTATTACTATGGAGCAATCGCTCAAAGAAGCTTCAGATAAAATTGAAAGTGGTGAACAGCAATACCCTATTGCTTTACCCTATTGCATTGCAGCGACGGAAAAAGGTTTTGGTTTTCCTGGGGCCGGAACGAATGATGCTCATGGTTTGCCGTTGCATGACAACCCTCGCTTTGATGAAACTGCCAGAAAATTATTTAATCAGGGGGCGCGAGAATTATTTAATCCAGAGGATATTTGGAAGCAGGCTAGCGAGTATTTAGCGCAACCTAAAAAACCTTATGTACCTAATGAAGTAACGGTTACGAGGCCAGAGCCTAGATGGCAAAGTGTTGCTAAATATTATTCATTAGCGCAAGCAATGGATGATTATTTTTTTGAATTAGCCGAAGTAAATTCTAAGCTCAGAATTCGAGTCGGTAACCCTGATGAATTATCGTCTAATCGTTTTTCAAAAACATTAGAGCTATTAAAGCACCGTGTAACGAATCCAGAGCCTAATATTGCAGAAGCGATTGATGGCAAAGTCATTACTGCGTTAAACGAAGAAGCCGTTATCTCTGCATGCATTGCGAATCATCAAGGTCTTAATCTTGTGGTGTCTTATGAAGCATTTGCGGTGAAAATGCTGGGGGCTATTCGCCAAGCGATTATATTTTCTCGTCATCAAACAGAGGCTGATGAGCCAGCAGGTTGGTTGTCTTTGCCTGTAGTCTCTACTTCTCACGTATGGGAAAACGGAAAAAATGAGCAAAGCCATCAGGATCCCAACTTATCTGAATCCTTATTGAATGAAATGAGCGACATGGCGCGGGTGGTGTTTCCTGCTGATGCGAATAGCGCGATGAGTGTCTTAAGAGCTTGTTATGGCGACTTAGGCTCGGTATGGAATATCGTTGCGGCTAAATCGAAACTTCCAGTTTTATTCACTCCGGAGCAGGCGCAACAACTAGTAGAGCAAGGTGCTTTATGTGTGCGGGGCAATTGCAATGCTGAAATTCAGCTAGTGGCGATAGGAGCTTATCAATTACAACAAGTATTGCTGCTCAGTGACCGATTAACCTCTCGGCAGCAGTCGCACAGCGTGATTTATATGCTGGAACCCGGTCGTTTTCGTCAGCCTAGAGATAAGTGGGAAGAAAAAATTCAGGCAGACAAGCAGCTATCTAATGCTTTGTTTCCTAGTACGATTAAACAGCGACTTTTCTTTTTTCATGGTCATAGCGAAGCGATATTAGGCTGTTGCCGACCATTGGATTTAGGCACTGCTAAAACATCCGCGTTAGGTTATATCAATCAAGGTGGAACTCTTGATAGTGATGGAATGTTATTCGCAAACAAGTGTACTTGGGCTCATGGTGCTTTACGATTAGCGCAGCAGCTAGGCAAAGCTGATGATACTTGGTTAACCGCTGATGAGCTACAAGCGGTTATTGGCCAAGGCGATCCTTACGAGATAATTAAGAGACCGTTTTAATTTAAGGTTGTTCTTTAACCGGAATCTGAGTACCGCCAGCATTCTTTTTAATCCAGCCTCTAATACGTCTATTGGTTGGGTTTTCTAGTTCGTCGTAGCCATTAATTTCTTGTGTCACGATTTGCTGGTATTTAGCATTGTTGTTGCGTCGCATAATCGCCAAACGTTTCTTCGCTGATCGATCAAAAATACGTTTTTTGTTTTGTAGTAAGTCCAAATACGGAAGAGGTATTTCGGCAAGCTGTTGATTGATTAAGCCTTCGTCGTAAGGGTTTGGCAGGGCATCAATCGTAATGAGTGTTAACCCCTTAGTTTCTTCATCTTGCTGCAGCTGCCGATGGACATAATCAATCGCCCAGGAAGCTCCTTGGCCAAAACCTATGATGACAAGGTTGTACTGATTCTGTTGATTAAGATATTCAATAGCGGTATTAATTCGTTCGCGGTTTTGAGACTGATAATCAGCAATAAGATCGACGATAATTTCTTTTTCCGGTTGATCTGCCATTTCTGTTACTGGCAGATCTGGAAGCTTATCTAATCGTGGTAGCGCAGGTTCGTTGTCATTATCTTCTGTTTCAGGATTATCACCTTCAAGATCTTCAGCTTCGATTTCTTCTGGGCCATCATTGTCATTAGGATCTTGGTTTTCAGTTTCAGGAGTGTCGGCACTATTTTCGCCTTCCTGTGCTGTCGCTTCAGATGTATCTTCTTCACTAGGATCTTGCTTTGTATCCTTTGCCATTGAAAAACCTTGTCTCGCGATTCGTTGGCGTTTAAGTGTGTCGGGCAACTCTATCGTTAATGTGCTCCACCCAAATAGAGGTAAATATTCACGAAGTGGACCTATAACTTCAGGCCAGTGGCCATGTTGTTGTTTATCATGAAGTATTAAAACGGCCCCTTGTGGTTGGCTGCTAGCTTGGGGTAAATACAAACCATAAAAGTTTTCTTGGGCATTACTCAGATTGATAACTTCATCGGCACGCTTCATCAATATCATATGGTGTAATAGGGCGGCGGATCTTTTATCTTCTGTATTGGGAATATGGCGTTTTATAAGTATGGTTTGTTTGGTTGTATTGCTTTCTTCACCTTCATTTTCACTCTCGTTATCGACATTTTCATCCTCAGTAGCAGCTTCGTTATCGGTTTGATTTTCTGCATCAGTTTCTGATGAATCCTCATCGGCGGCCATCGCCAGAAAACTCATACTGGTGAGTGTTAGTAACAAAATGGTGAATATCAGAGACTTCATAGTGACCTTAAACCCGCGTAATTCCCTAAAGCTTAGCTAACAAGCCTAAGATCTTCCTTACTTTTATGATATTTTCCCTTTAAAATACGTCAATTGATTATTACTCCCACTTCTCATTGAGATTGTTATGCCTGACTACAAAATAGCTCCTTCTATCTTAGCCGCCGACTTCGCACGTTTGGGGGAAGAGGTTGATAACGTATTAGCATCGGGTGCTGATATCGTTCATTTTGATGTGATGGATAATCACTATGTGCCGAATCTAACGATTGGGCCTATGGTGTGTTCCGCTTTACGTAAGCATGGCGTAACGGCTGATATTGATGTGCATTTAATGGTGAAGCCAGTTGATCATATGATTGCTGAGTTTATTAAGGCAGGCGCGACTTATATTACTTTTCACCCAGAAGCTTCTGATCACATTGACCGTAGCTTGCAGTTAATTAAAGACGGCGGCTGTAAAGCGGGCTTAGTTTTTAATCCGGCAACGCCATTGCATCTTATGGAACATGTGATGGATAAGTTGGATATGGTTTTATTGATGTCAGTTAACCCAGGCTTTGGTGGCCAGTCATTTATTCCTCACACTCTTGAAAAATTGAAAGAAGCGCGTCGTATGATTGACGATTCTGGCTACGACGTTCGCTTAGAAGTCGATGGCGGTGTGAAGGTTGATAATATTCGTGCTTGTGCTGAAGCGGGTGCAGACACTTTTGTTGCGGGTTCAGCAATTTTTGGTAAGCCTGACTATAAAGCGGTTATTGATGAAATGCGTGCAGAATTAGCCTTGGCTGATACAACGGCTAAATAATTATTATGAGCACATCGCCTACCTTCTCTTCACGCGTTGTTGAGCTAAATGTTCAGCCGATTGAGGCTGTATTGTTTGATCTTGATGGAACTCTTATCGATAGCGTCCCGGATTTGGCCGCGGCAATTGATGTGATGCTAAACAGTATCGGTAAAGCTCCTGCTGGTGAGAAGAAGGTATGTCGTTGGGTCGGTAATGGTGCACCTGCTTTAGTTAAGCGTGCATTAGCAAATAGTGATACGGGAGATCAAGACAGAGAAGGCGACGAATTTTCGTCAGCGTATTCAGTTTTTGAATCTGCGTATGCAGAACGATTAACTTATGCAACCGGTTTGTATGACGGCGTTATAGAAGTATTGTCGGCTTTAAGTGAAGCCAAAATTAAATTGGGTTTAATCACGAATAAACCAAGACGTTTCACTTTGCCGTTATTAGCTGCGCTGAATATTCGTGACCTATTTGATGATGTTATTTGCGGAGATGATTTTGAGCATAAAAAACCTCATCCCTTACCGCTACAAAACGCAGTAAAAAATCTTCACTGTAAACCAGAGCAGGCGATTATGGTTGGAGACTCAATTTCTGATATTAAAGCCGCAGCGTCTGCTGGTATTAAGTCGGTTGCAGTTACTTATGGTTATAATCATGGGATGCCGATTACGGATGCTCGTAATGATGTGCAAGCAGATGTTTTTATTGATCGTATTCAACAATTACTCGATTAACTGAGTAATTGTTGTTTTTTGTTCGTTTCGCAGTTAGAAACGTACTAATGCGTTTGCTTGGTAAGATGTAACTAAATCTTTATTTACAAACTCTGCGCGAAATTCTACTTTTGGTGATAGGCGGTAACCAGCACCAACACCCATTAATATACCGTCGTCGTCACCGATTTCTGCACCAATGCGGGCTAGGCCGTATAGGTTCGGGTCAATTTCATTTAAGTTTCGTTGCAATACAAATGATCCAGAAACACCTCTCACTCGCTCTTTTACACCTGTAGCAAGCTTAAACGTATTGGTTTGAAAATATCCCAGCTCAACGAAAGTCTCAAACCCCTTGATTGAACTGGCAATAGGAAGACCTGCAAACAGCTGAAAACCCGAAGCTGAAGCGTTATCAATTTCGTCAAAAATTGAGCCAGCATCTAAGTCGTTGTAGCTGATACCGCCACCTAGATACAGGCCCTTGGCTGATGAGGTTTCTGAAGATGTGTCTTGAGCTACAGCTGTGCTTGCAGCGATGGTAACTAAACTTGCGATGATTATTTTTTTCATAAAAATTTCCTTTAGTAAATGATTCATTAATACCTTACTCATTAATGAAAAGTGGTTCGTTTTGCAATGCCGCGAGTTGTTCGCGCAGCGATCCAATATGTTCCGACCAATAGCGAACTCCCGTAAACCAAGGGAATGCCAGTGGAAATGCAGGGTCAGACCAGCGCTCTGCGACCCAGGCGGTGTGTTTAATCAAGCGAATCGTACGTAGGCATTCAATCCATTTCAACTGATGATAGGGAAAAGGTTGAAATACTTCATAACCATTGCGAATAGATTCTAATTGCTGAATTTGTTCTTCACGATCGCCGCTCAGTAACATCCAAATATCTTGCATCGCAGGACCTTGAACGCAGTCATCAAAGTCGACCATATAAAGCTGTTCATCGCGAACTAATAAATTACCCACATGGCAATCGCCATGGATACGAAGAGTATCGCTTAATTCAAGCTGGTATTGTTTTTCGACCAGTTCATTAAGGTCGCGACAAAGTGATTCATAAGCGGGCGCAAAATCTTCATTCATTAAACCGGAATTCATAACAGTTTCGCAGCTCTGTTGAATGATGCTCTTGTCTGTTGATTTTCCTAAGTCCGCTTTACCATTCCATAAAGGGCGGTGCTTAAATCGATAATCGCGACCTACTTGATGCAAGCGTGCCAGCCAGCGACCGAGATACTCTAACTGATCGCGATTAGCAATTTCAGGAGGGTGCCCGCTCTTTCTTGGTGATACAGAAAAATAGAATTCTTTATATTCAAATAGCGTCGTGCCATTAAATTCTAATGGAGCAACCACAGGCAGCTCTTCTTCGGCGAGCTCTAGTAAAAACTGATGTTCTTCTAGTATCGCCTCCTTGGTCCAGCGATTAGGTCGATAGAATTTTACAATAACTGGAGATTCTTCTTCAATCCCTACTTGGTAGACCCTGTTTTCGTAACTATTAAGTGGGTACTGTCTCATATCAGTCAATAGCCCTAAGCTTTCAACTGCGTCAATGACGGTATCAGGACTTAGAGATTGATAAGGAAGGGGTGTAAGCGTGTTATCTGGGCTAGTCATATTGGCCAAGTAGTGTGTAAAGAAATTAAGCTTGGCCAGTATAACTGAGCTATTACCTAATCACAGTAAATAGCTTTTCGTTTCTATGGCTAATGCTTTGGTGTGCGCGCTAAGCACCATACACCTACTTTACTGGCTCCTGATTGCTTAAGCAGTAACGCCATTGAATGTGCAGT
>CESO01134773.1_pt1 | contig 12185 bp, 11 predicted proteins | sample 356341 | NCBI WGS metagenome assembly CESO01 (sample SAMEA2621812, study PRJEB7988) | marine metagenome | biome: marine biome (ENVO:00000447); feature: deep chlorophyll maximum layer (ENVO:xxxxxxxx); material: "saline water (ENVO:00002010), including plankton (ENVO:xxxxxxxx)" | depth 35 m
TTGTATTACCCTCCCATAGGTGACTATACAATATTTTTTCAGTAAGTGTTAGTGGTTTATTGAGTACCTCTCGAGCTGCTGATACCTTTTCAGCTAAATTTTGATACGTTTTTTTGATTAAATCGAGGTCAAATATCTGGTCTTGCATTGGGTGTGCAAAGATAAACTAAAGTATGTTAACCTTTATAATTTTTGGGGATTTGACTACAAACACCAAAAAAATCTATTTACAGTTTGAATACAATTTTTTCTGATAGAATCTCTTTACCTTGTTTTAATACTTTACATATGCATATTCCCTTTAAAGTGCCAAGCCCAGATATTATCTGTGTAGTGAGTGGTTCAAGGTTGGATTTAAATACTGTTTGTCCCAACAAATTGCTGATTTCAATTTGATAATTGGCTTCTTCATCCAATTCTGATAGTATCAATGTCAAATCCTCAACAACTGGATTGGGATAAATTAAAGTATACTTGGCTGGCTCAACCGGAGGGTCAGGATATTGAACTGTAGCTATACCGGACCTAAATAAGGTGAGATTTGAACGCATCTGTTCTACTTGTTGTTCTGTAAACATGTTTTGGCAAACACCGTCAGAATAATCCATATAATTTTCAATCATATCTGGCAAATCGCCTGGATTATTGATGCATGAATTTTGCCCAATGTTACAACCATTTGTGGCTGCACGGCTATTCGGTGTGTCATCCATAAAATCATCTACATTACATCCTTGATTTCTAGAACCGTCGCCCCAAATGTGACGAAGCCCAAGATAATGCCCGACTTCGTGTATTAGTGTTTTTGAACCAGTAGATAGTGATTGAGGATTGTCTTTGCCTACTACTTTATAATGTACAACTACACCTTGTTTATTACTGGTGCTAAATGAGTTTGAATTCCAATTTTCTGCGTTAGTTGGTGGATAGGCATAACCGAGTAATGCATCAAAACCATTTACTGACAAGTCACAAATCCAAATATTCAAGTATTTGTTAGGGTCCCATACTTGACTTCCGTATAATTCTTCTTTTACGCGATCTGCAATAGAAAGGTTGATAGGAAATCGACCAAATGTTGGTAGTGACGATGACTTACGAACTATACCACTCGTAGGATTTCCGAAAGGGTCTAAATTTGCTAATTCAAAATTTATTCCTGCATCCGCTGCTACAGACAAAAATATTTCACGAGTATCGATAGTATCTGCATTTTTACGTCGAAAACAAGAGTTTAATTCCTCAAGCTGGGATAAGATGTACTTGTCGTTTAGGTTTTGAACATTATTGTTATACACAACATGAAAAACAACTTTAATGGTGTAAATTGTATCCTTCTCTTTTTTAGACTTGAGGCTATAATATCGTTTTGCGTCGAAGAAAGCGTCTTCTATATTCTTCAAAGTTCCCGAATTTTGTTGATTTAGGAGTTTTATGTAGTCATTTGTGGCACAAGGTATTATTTGATTTTGGGCTGATAAACTCCCAAATATCAACACAAACAGTAAAAGTAAATACGCTTTATTAATCATTACACACCAAATTTAAGATTGATTTAAGTATTAATTCTAACGAATATGTAAATAGTTAGTTTCTAATTGCCTTTAAAGTTAGGTTTCCTTTTTGCTAGAAAGGCATTAACTCCCTCACTAAAATCGTGTGTTTTCCCAGCTAGGTCCTGAAATTTAATTTCATATTCTAATACTTCATTGAGATTAGCATGCATTGAATCATTGAGCATTTGTTTCATCATCCCTATAGCCTTTGTTGGTGCATTAGCGTAGTATATAGCAATTTTTTGCACTTCATCATCAAGACTTTCAGATGGAACACATCGATTTATTATCCCCCAATCAAGAGCTTGTTCTGCAGTTAATTTATTTCCCATTGTTGCTAATTCAAAAGCACGTGTACTTCCCACTAATCTTGGTAAAAAATAAGATGAACCCGAGTCTAATACTAAACCAATACTTACAAATGCTTCCACAAAAGAGGCCTTAAAATCAGCCACTATAAAATCACAAGCCAATGCAATTGAACAACCTGCTCCAGCTGCAACACCATTAATTCTACCAATGATGGGTTTAGATAATTCACGCATACATTTGATAAGTGGGTTGTACTCGTTTTTTAGAATATCTACAAAATCAACTTCTCTTTCAATATCTTTTAAATCTTGACCCGCAGAAAAAGCTTTACCTTCAGCCGTTAGAATTATAACTCGGCAATTATCATCTTTGCTTGCATAATTTAAAGCCCCTAATAATTCTGATCGCATCTCACTGTTAAATGCATTAAAACGATCTTGTCGATTAAGCTTAATAGTAGTAATGCCTAAATCTTCGTAGTAATTAATTGTATTGTAATTCATTGTTTTTAAATAAATAAAATAGGTGTTGATGCTAAAAATCCAATGGCTAAACCCATAACTAATTGTAATAAAGTGTGAGCATTTGCTTTCCATCGAATCACACCTACCAGAATAGTAATACTTGCAATTTCGAATAAATATCCGAAATCTGAAAATTGATAATTATAATGAATCATTAGACCAGTACCTAATAAAAAACTCCAAACTGCTGAATGCCAACTTACTTTTAGCTCAATAAAAGCAAAAAACAACATCAATAAATGTAAAAAAGTAGCTGCAAGAAAAAAAGTTATGTATTCCTGCATCAAAAAAATACTTACCAAAGCAAATCCAAAATTCACCAAGGAGTATGCTCGATATATCGATTTGCGTTCATCTACAGAGGGAAACGCTAATTTAATTTTACGGATATAAATGAAATATAGAAGTGGAATTGAAATATACATAAACGCAATCCAAACTGCTGAAATTGTTAAAGTACTAATATTGTGTTTTGCAATTATCGGCTTATATACTATCAAACTGTAAAAAGGTAGAAAAATTGGATGGGTTAAAATAGCTATTCCTTTTAGAAGGTGATTCATTATTGTAGTTCTTTTCTTAAACGAGCAACAGGTAAATTTAAATGCTCTCTATATTTAGCAACTGTTCTTCTTGCAATAGGGTAACCTTTTTCGTGTAATATTTTCATAAGGGCTTCGTCAGTTAATGGTTTGGATTTGTCTTCTTCATCAATGGCATCTTTAAGGATTTTTTTAACTTCTCTATTGCTGACTTCGGTTCCACTGCCAGTAGTTATCCCTTCAGTGAAGAAATCTTTCAAAAGGAATATCCCAAAATCAGTTTCAACATATTTGCTACTTGCTACTCTAGAAATTGTAGATATATCCATTTGTATCGCTTCAGCTATATCTTTTAGAATCATTGGTTTAAGATCTGTTTCATCACCACTGGTAAAGAAATCGTATTGTATTTCTACAATCTTATTCATGGTCAACAACAAGGTATTTTGACGCTGTCTGATAGAATCAATAAACCACTTTGCCCCATCTAATTTTTGTTTTATGTATTGGACAGCATCTTTTTGAGAAGCTGATTTTTCTTTGCTTGCCTCGTATGATTTTAAGGTCTCACTATATGATTTACTAATTTTAAGTTCTGGAGCGTTCTTGGAATTCAGTGAAACATCTAACTTTCCGTAAGATTCTTTAACGATAAAATCAGGAATTATATAGTCTTTATTGATCGCTCCCTCCGCCCCAGATTGAGCAGGTTTGGGATTTAGCTTGGCAATAAAATCTAAAGCTTCTTTAAGATAATCCTCAGAAATATCAAATTTTTTAAGAATTCGGTTGTAATGCTTTTTTGAAAAGTCTTCCATCATCTCATGAATGATCTTATAGGCTAATTTATAAACTGGGTTATTACCTGAACGTTGTCTTCTCTCGATCTGGAGTAAGATACACTCCTTTAAATCTCTGGCCCCAATTCCTGTTGGTTCCAGCCCTTGAATTAAAGTTAATATTCGCTGCAAATCGTCTGTGTTAGTCTGAATATTTTGGGTAAATAACAAATCATTCTTTATTGAATTTAAGGGTCTCCTTAAATAGCCATCATCATCCAATGTGCCAATAATTTGATGTGCAAGTAACTCATCTTCTTTCGATTTAATAAGGCCTGATATCTGCTCCATGAGACGCTCTCGGAAAGAGGAAAAATAGACCACTGGCATAAATTCTTTATCTTCATCATTTGAATTATAATCTCCGCTTAGCTGAACACCACCATCGTCGTCATTCATGTAATCTGAAATATCTAATTCGTCTTCTGTACCATAATCTAAATCTTCTTGATCATTGGATTGAATTTCATCTTCATCTTTACCGCTCTCGAGTGCAGGGTTTTCCAACAACTCTTCATCAACTCTTTCTTGAAAATTCAGCGTATTTAGCTGCAGCAATTTAATAAACTGTATTTGCTGTGGGCTGAGCTTTTGAAGAAGTTTTTGATTGAGTTGTTGTTTTATCATATTCATGTTTAAAAAATAAGGAATAGCCCTTATTTTTGTATTCCAAATTTAGCACGTTTTCTAGGATAATCAAAATGAACACTAAACAGTTAAAAGGCCACATAGGTCAAATTGTAACCCTTAAAGGATGGGTAGCAAACAGACGAGAAAGTAAAACCGTTGTGTTTATAAATTTAAGGGATGGGCAAGGAATGTGTCAGTGTATCCTTGGATTAGAGGGTCTAGGAGAAGGCCTATTCCAAACTGCCAAAACATTAGGGCAAGAAAGTTCAATATCCGTCACAGGTAAAGTTGTTGAGGATACTCGACAATTTGGGGGTTTTGAACTCAACGCAACTGATTTAAAAGTCTATCAAAATGCAAAAGATTATCCGATTTCTAACAAAGAGCACGGCATTGAATTTCTTATAGACCATCGTCACCTTTGGATACGAAGCAGAAGACAATGGTCTATTATGCGAGTAAGAAATTGCATAACTTATGCCATACATAACTTCTTTCAAGGACAAGACTTTGTCCAAATGGATGCGCCTATTTTTACTGGAAATGCTGCCGAAGGTACCACTGATTTATTCGAAACAGATTATTATGGTAAACCTGCCTATTTAACACAATCAGGTCAGTTATATGGGGAGGCAATGGCACTTGCAATGGGTAAAATTTACACTTTTGGACCTACATTTAGGGCAGAGAAATCCAAGACTAGACGACACCTATCTGAATTTTGGATGATTGAACCCGAAATGGCTTTTTGTGACATATATGAAAATATGGATACCATTGAGTCTTTTCTAAGAAGTGTGGTTCAGGAAGTGCTAGAAAAATGCCCTGATGAACTCAAAATTCTTAATAGAGATACTTCCAATCTTGAAACTGTTGCCAAAAAATTTCCGCGACTATCCTATGACGAAGCAGTAGAAATATTAAAAGGAAATCAGGATGTTGATGGAAAAAATACATTGCTCACCATCGAAGAAGATATCAAGGAAAATGCTGCCCGAATTATCGAAATTGAAGAAAATATTGCTCAACGAGAAGCTGCAATTGCTGCTGGAGGTATGAAAAAAGGTGCAATTAATTTTAATCAGAATAAGATTGATACCCTCAAACAAGAGCTTAAACAAATTGAGGAAGATCAAAGAAATATGCCTCAATGGCTAGAATCTGCACGAAATTTTGAATATGGTAATGACTTCGGAGGAAGCGACGAAACAGTTCTCACCCGTTTGTTTGATTGTCCAATAATGGTCTATGACTGGCCCCATGAAATTAAAGCTTTTTACATGAAAAGAAACCCTGATGATCAAAGATTTGCTAGAGGTGTAGATGTACTGGCACCTGAAGGCTATGGTGAAATTGTGGGTGGAGGAGAACGAGAAACAAGCGAGGAATGGTTGGTAGAAAAAATTAATGAACACAAACTTCCGATGGATGTTTTTCAATGGTATTTAGACCTACGACGATATGGTAGTGTTCCTCATAGTGGTTTTGGTTTAGGTCTTGAAAGATTGGTAGCCTGGATATGTAAGTTAGACCACGTTCGTGAAACTATTCCTTTCCCAAGATATTATGGGAGATTAGAACCTTAAATTACTTTATTTTCTCTCCCATATCAAAAAATCGAAATCAAATTCGTTGAACTCGCTTTTCTGATATTCTTGTTTTTCAATACATTTCCAAACATCGTAGTTGATTGACGGGAAAAACACATCTGCATCAGGGAAATTAGCTTTCACCTCGCTGATATACATTCGGTCAACAAATGGCAACGATTGACGATAAATTTCTGCACCACCAATAACAAATATTTCACCGTGATGCTCTAATTGCTTTGCTAATTCTAAGGCTTCATTAAAAGAATTACACATAAATGCTCCAGGTGCTTCGTAGGTCTTACTTCTTGTTATAATAATATTAGAACGATTAGGCAAAGGCTTACCGATAGACTCGTAACTTTTTCTGCCATGAATAACAACATGATGAGAAGTTAACTTTTTAAAACGTAGAAGATCATCGCGAATCTTCCACATCAAATTATTATCTTTACCTATGGCATCATTCTGAGATTTTGCAACTATGAGAGAAATAATATTCACTGGTACAAAGTAAAATTTATTTTTTGAGTAATGGAGATTTAAATGTCATGAACAGTCAATCTAACATCAAGTAGCATTAAAAAATTAAAACTGCTTCAAACTCAAATCTAAACTACGAACCGAGTGGGTTAATGCACCGACCGATATGAAATCAACGCCGGTTTCTGCATAATTTCTAATAGTAGATTCTGTAATTCCACCACTTGCCTCAGTTTCACAACGACCATTTACAAGATTAACAGCTTTAACCATATCATCAGGTGAGAAATTATCAAACATAATACGGTCAACACCAACAGACAGTGCCTCTTCAACTTCTTCTAAATTACGTGTCTCAACCTCTATTTTTAATTGCCTATTTTGACTAATCAAGTACGATTTTGTCTGATTAACTCCTGCAGTTATTCCACCCGCATAATCATTGTGGTTATCTTTAAGCATCACCATATCATAGAGCCCAATTCGATGATTTACTCCACCACCAACGGAAACTGCGTACTTTTCAAACACCCTCATTCCAGGTGTGGTTTTACGTGTATCGAGTAATTGAGCATTGGTGCCGCTTATCATATCTACCAACCGTTTGGTATATGTAGAAATTCCGCTCATTCGCTGCATGAAGTTTAGCACTAATCGTTCAGCTTGAAGAATACTGTGTATATTACCGCTGATATTAAATGCGATATTTCCAACGTTTACAATGCTTCCTTCCTCAATGAAGGATTCAAAAACTAATGTTGAATCGAGTCGGTTAAAAATATGTGCTGCTAAATCTATTCCACATATCACTCCAACATCTTTGACAAGTAATCGTGCTCTCCCTTTTTGATTTGGAGGGATTGCTCCAAGGCTACTGTGATCACCATCTCCGATATCTTCTGCTACGGCTAAATCAATAAGTTTAGCGACATGAGAATCTGCAAAATTCATGACACAAAAATCTACATTAATTATCAGAAAGTTCTAATTTGATTAAATAAGTGTAGCTGAATAAAATATTCGATTGATTTTTTATAAATTATTAATCATTTTTATGCTCATAATCACCCAGTTAGGAACAAATTAAGATTAGAGTACTTAATTTGCATCTGTGTCGAAACATCTTTTTTTTGATTTAGATCATACCCTTTGGGATTTTGAAGCAAATGCTAAAGAAACGCTGAAAGAGCTTTATGACCTCTATGAAATCAAATACCTAGCTCCAATAAGCTCGGAGGAATTTATTGAAATCTACACAAAAATAAATCATAATCTATGGAAGTTATACCGAAATCACGGGATAACAAAGGCTCAATTAAGGGTGCAACGCTTTGAAGATACTTTTCTAGCAATGGGAGTTGAACACAAATATATTCCAAAGGATATTGGCGAAAAGTATGTGGAAATATGTCCAACTAAAACCGCATTAATAAATGGCGCAAGAGAAGTTTTAGACTATTTACAACAAGATTACACGCTGCATATCATTACTAATGGATTTGAAGAATCGCAGATTAAAAAACTAAAATACTCGGATTTAGGTAGGTATTTTCAAAGCATCACCATCTCTGAACATGTGGGGAAACAGAAACCACACCCATTAGTATTTGAAACAGCTCTAAAAAATGCTAAATGTGAATCTAATCATAGTATTTATATCGGTGATAATTTGGATGCAGATATTAAAGGGGCTATCAATGCGGGATGGAGAGCATTTTGGTTGACACAAGATTCAAAAGGTTATACTAATCTAGATTGTCAAATTATAAGTACCCTACGAGAACTAAAAATCTATTTTTAGAGTTTGAATGAACGTGTAAAAAGTTCCCAATCCCAAGCATTATCTGATTGCCAGCAACCATCAAAATTAAATTGGGAAATAAATAGCAATACAGCCAGGGCTAGCATGAAAATTTGAGCTATTCTAAGCTTATTTATAGAGTTACTATTCAGAGTAAAGCTAATTGGCAAGGCAAAAAATGCTAAATGTTCTGTAAAACCTCGATGTCCAAAACCACATCCCAATTCTGGCGACCACCATCCTGCGTAGGTAAAACTAATCACTATAAAATAAACGAGATAAAAAGTTATTATTCTATTATAACGCCATTGCTTGATAACAGCTAAAAACACGAGAAGTAGAATCGGACTATATAATAATGCTCCATTATTTGGTGAAAACCAAAATTTCATTAGATCCAAATTTCCAAAATTTGAAAAGCTTTCACCAGCATACCCGTCTGCAATAGGTTTGCCATATGCGTAATAGTTGTAGCCTAATTGAAGAAAAACTGGGATACTGGCTAGCGAAAAGGCCAACAGCGACCCCCATACATTAACATCTAAAACTATTTTTTTAAAATTACTCCATTTACTAATAAGAATATAACTCACCGGGAAAATGACAAAAACTGAGTTTAGTGGTCTCAGAACAAGAAGCAAAGAGCCTAAAATAAGAATCAATATAAAATCTATATTTTTTATATTTTGATTATTTAAAATCTTTAAAAGTAGGTATTGAATTCCTGCAAAAACAGTAAATGAATAAGCGTGGGACATTCCACAATCTCGTGTTGTATAGTAAAGCAAATTAGAGAGAAATAAAATTCCTAAAACTAGCATGTAGCTTTGCATGTGCGAGAGGTTCCAATAATGGACTGCACTTAGAAAAAGGAGAAATAGTCCTATTGTACCCCATATGGCAGTAGCCCAATTAAGGGCTAAATGATGATTTTCTGTAAATCCATAATTGTTGTCAATTCCTAAAAAAGAATCTAAAAGTGACGCAATTAGAGAAAAAGGAGCTTGACATATCGCCACACCAATGGGGTACTTTGTTATAATTTTTTTATTCTCTAAATGAAAGCCAGTACCCGTTTTCTGAACAATTGAATCAGGAAGATTTTCGGCATCCATATCATAATAGAAATAAGCAGGAAAATAGATATGATAACCTGCTTTATCTGCAAATATTTGAGAATGATACGTGAAAATTGGATGATGAGAATGCCTATTTAAACTTATAAATAATAGACCTGCAAATAGAAAGATAAAAATAAATTTGTCTATTAATCTCATCGAATATGCAAATAAAGGTCAAATAAATAGAGCTACAATGAACCACAATATTCAAACTATAATTTACTGATTATTCATAGTAAGCCAGAGTTTATCCTTTAGTTCTTGAATCCCTTTTCCAGAGACTGATGAAATAAATAAAAAGTCGCAATCTACTACCAATTCTTCAGCAATTGCTGTCTCTAATTCTTGATCTAATATATCTGATTTTGTAATTGCTAAAATACGCTCTTTGAACATCAGTTCAGGACTAAATTTCTCGAGTTCTTGCAACAAGATTTTATAGGTTTTATTAATATCTTCATCATCGGCAGATATCATAAATAGAAGAGCTGAATTTCGTTCAATGTGTCGAAGGAATCGGTGTCCCAATCCCTTACCCTCACTGGCACCCTCTATTATACCCGGGATGTCAGCCATTACAAAAGATTTGTACTCTCTATATTTTACAATTCCTAAATTTGGTGTTAAGGTAGTAAAAGCGTAATCTGCTATTTCTGGTTTTGCAGCAGAAACTACAGACAGTAATGTAGATTTTCCTGCGTTTGGTAAACCAACTAATCCAATATCCGCAAGTACTTTAAGCTCAAGGATAAACCATTCTTCTAGGCCAGGTTGTCCTGACTGAGCGTACTTTGGCGCTTGGTTAGTTGCACTTTTAAAATGAGTATTTCCCAAACCTCCTTTACCTCCTGGTAACAAGACGAATTCTTGACCGTCTTCGGTAATTTCTCCAATGAATTCGTATGTTTCTGGATGTTTAGCTACAGTTCCTAAAGGTACTTCAACAATTTGATTTTGGCCGCTTTTACCAGTTTGATTTTTTTTCTTTCCAGGTGCACCGTGCTCACAAAAAATATGTCTTTTATATTTTAGGTGTAGTAATGTCCATAATTGGGTATTACCTCGAAGAATAATTGAACCTCCTTTTCCGCCATCTCCCCCATCAGGTCCTCCTTTGGCATTAAGATTATCTCTAAAAAAACTATGACTACCTGGACCACCGTTCCCACTCCTACCACAAATTTTGACGTAGTCTATAAAATTTTGATTACTCATGGTAAATTAGTTGGGCTGATAAATTATAATTGGTTTACACCGTCTATAGCCTTACAAAGATTTTGGAATATTTCATCAATTGAACCTTTACCTTTAACAGCTATAAACTTTCCTTTTTTGGCATAAAAATCTGAAAGTGGAGATGTTTCATCATTATAAACCTTAAACCGATTTCTGATAATTGCTTCGTCTTGATCATCTGGTCTTCCGCTTGATTTTCCACGTTCTAACAAGCGATTAACCAACTCATCCTCATCAACCTTTAGAGCAATCATACTCGTAACATTGGCCTGATATTCCTCAAGAATACGGTCTAAATTTTTTCCTTGAGCAATTGTCCTAGGATAGCCATCAAAAATAAAGCCTTTGTTATTATTGTTTCTTGCTATAAAATCCTTAACCATTTGATTGGTTACTTCATCGGGGACCAATTGACCTTTGTCAATGAAGCTTTTTGCTAATACCCCAAGTTCTGTTTGATTTTTAATGTTATACCTAAATACATCACCTGTTGATAGATGAACTAAACCGTATTTACCAATTAGTCTAGCACTCTGTGTTCCTTTCCCTGCACCCGGAGGTCCAAATAAGATGATATTTAACATGGTTTTAAAGTGGGGTCAAATGTAATACGTTTATTGTATGATCGCATTTACTACTTTTTATTAACAAAGATTTTACTTTTTAGATTGACCCAAAAAGCTGTAATATCCTCTGAAATATTTAAACGAATACTTACACTCACAAATAATGATAATATCAATAATGACTTTGATAAAATTGATAAATATGGATTACTAATTTGCACAAAATAATTTACCAGCATGAAAATCCCTAGGGCAAGTAGTAAGATATAACCCAACGATTTTTGAAATGGGTGAATAGCAAATTTTCTGTATATGAAGTATGTTTTAGCTAAATTATAAAGAAAAATAGATAGAAAAGTTGCGAGGGCAGCACCTACTAAATCGAATATTGGAATAAAAAATAGGTTTGCTATAATATTTAATACTCCCAAAAGAAGCAACGCATATAAGTTAAACCTAAAATACTTTGAATATCCAATTATTATTTCGTTTACACTAGTAACCATATCAACTAATTTGGCCAACCCGAGTATCAGAATGACAATTTTACCCTCAGTATATTTTTCTCCATTTGGTATGATTTGAAAAATAGAATCCACATTGACCCAAATTAGCAACAACAATAACGTACCAAATAAAAAAAGATTGATGCTCGATTTTTTATAGATTTCGTGAACATGGTCCATCTTATTTTGAGCCAGGGAATCTGCAACTATTGGCCCTGAAATAGAAAGCATAGGAGCCGTTACTAAAACCATGAGACCTGTGAGGCTCATAGCAATTGAATAAACCCCAGTTTTACTAAAACTTAACATATCTGTGACCATAAAAATATCCAGCCTCGTGGCTAAGCTACTTCCAAGACTGCTAAGCAAACCAAAGCCTGCAAATACTGCAATGTTTCTGATTCTTTTTTTAGTAAAATACTTGAACTCTACTTTGAACGAAAAGTTCCCTTTTAGCATTAGATATACGAGCACTCCAGC
>CESO01134653.1_pt1 | contig 12159 bp, 11 predicted proteins | sample 356341 | NCBI WGS metagenome assembly CESO01 (sample SAMEA2621812, study PRJEB7988) | marine metagenome | biome: marine biome (ENVO:00000447); feature: deep chlorophyll maximum layer (ENVO:xxxxxxxx); material: "saline water (ENVO:00002010), including plankton (ENVO:xxxxxxxx)" | depth 35 m
ACGTGCGATCGAGGATCGAGGATCCAGACACCAATCGCATCATGATCCAGCCGCTCCCTTCCCTCGAAGAGCGGCTGATCATGGATACGTAGTTCGTTCCTGAACCAGAGAAGTCGTCGTACGTGTTTCGCCATCATCGAATTGTTGGACCAATGGGAGCGTGATGGCTCGCTTTTACGAGTACTGGAGGGAATAAAGAATTGAAATGCGATCGAAATGCGGCCAGAATGAACTGATCCGTGAAGAAACCAGATCCATCAGCTCAATTCCAGGATCCCATATGACGGCCATAGGCTCGACAATCCTGCTCCTACTGACGTTCACGACGGCCGACGCCTCGATACTTCTGGATGGGCAATATCCCTTTTCGGGGACGAGTTTCGAGGACTGCCTGTGGACGCCCTACAGTCGATATGCCGACACGGGCGATCCGGATCAGGATCATCAGTTGATGAACAACGAGTTCGAGCCGATCACGGAGTGCTCGGATCCGAGAGTCGAGTGGATTTCGACCGGTGATGAGATCGGCTTCACCGCCTGGTACACCAGCACGGGCGGCGAAGGACTGACCGATCCAGATGGCGACTACTTCGGCATCACCGAGTACACGGGCTATTTCGATTCGTATGTTGATGGTCAACGCGGTTACCAGATGTGCGACACCGATGGAATCGTCGAACTTCGATTCGATACGGTGACGAATCCCGATTCGGACTACTGGGACGTCGGTCTCGATCTATATGCCGTCGATACGGAATGGGAGAATGCGGACTCCATCCGGGTGAGCGTCCTGGTGGATGACGACATCGAATTCGAGATCTTCACCGCCAGTGGAGGCGATATCGAAGCCATCTCCGGAGCGTGGATACCTCTGCAATTCGAACTGACCTCCTTCACCACGGCCAGATTGTCGATCTGGCTGGAATCATCGGTAGACGACGAATGTCTCTTTGTAGACGACATTCGATTCAACAAGATCTGCGAGCCGCTCAACGCGACTTCCGGACGATTTCAGGACTGCAACTCGAACGGCATCGACGACTCATGCGAGATCCGGGTCGACCTCGCGACGGATTGCAATGAAAACGATATTCCCGATTCATGCGACATCAAGAGCGGCCTGCTCATGGATGCGAATCTGGATGGCATCCCCGACCGCTGCGAAGCATGCGCCGCCGATGTCCAGGGTGACGGATCCATCGATGTGAACGATGTGCTGGATGCCATATCGAGCTGGGGAGCCTGTGGCTCGACCCCACCACTCGGAACCGACAGAGGCCTGCTGGATCGAAGGCATCCGGATGATCTGAGAATCATGACCTGGAATCTGGAGAATCTGGATACGACCGCCGCTCCGGAGATCTTCGCCCCCTATTCCAGAGTGCTTCAGGCGATCGATGCCGACGTGATGGTGTTCCAGGAACTCATCTCCGAGGATCCGGAAGTGGAGCTGAGGAACTGGCTCGAGACCTATGTCGGTCCTGGCCCGTGGTACATCCATGCCGGTATCGAGACCACCATCCGGAACATGATCGCCTCGAAGTACGAACTCGATCTGCTGGAGACCCAGACCATTCCTGCACCCGTCAACAGTCCGCGAGGTGCGACCATGGCCCGGGTCGATTGCCCGGACCAGCACTGGAACAGCGACCTCTATCTGATCGGCGTCCATTTCAAGGCATTCGGCGACTGTGATTCCGAACTGAAGCGACAAGGCGCCGCCGACTCGATCACCAATTGGATCGGTGACCTGACCACATCGGGCGGCGAAGTCGATCTGCCCGCGGAGACGCCGATCTTCGTGCTTGGTGACCTGAATTTCTACAGCGAAGGCCATCAACCGGAGCGAACCCTCCTGACCGGCGACATCATCGATGAATCGAGATTCGGATCCGACATCGCCGGCGACTGGGATGGCACCGAACTCGCTGATCTGCGACCGGCTCAGCTCGTGTCTGGTGAGACATGGACACTCTCCGCCAGCAGCTCCTATGCCGCCAGTCGAACTGATCGAATCATCACGACCAATAGCGTTGTCGATGCACGGAACATGTTCGTGTTGAACACCACTGTTCTTCCCGAGGATGTACTCGATCACTACGGACTGCAGACGGACGATACGACTCGTGACATAAGCTCTGATCACCTGCCGGTCGTCCTTGATATCCGTGACCGGGACTATTGCCCGGCTGATGTCGATGGAGATGACATCGTTGGTGTCAACGACATTCTGGCCATCATCGCCAGCTGGGGCCCGTGCCTGTGATATACAGTTCGCTTCGTCACCTCCACAGGACCTGCGTATGCACAGGCTTGTGGTTGTCACTAGACTGAATCGAACCCACGGGCGTGCGAACCCACCACCACATCACCATCCATTTCGACAAGAAGGACCACACACATGCAAGGCTGCTTCTTCGGCTTCGTGAAATTGACAATGATCCTGGGCATCATCTCGGTCATCGCGGCCTTCACTCCCGCCTGCTCCACCACCCCCAAGGCCGAGGATCAGGCCAAGGTCCTCGGCAACAGCCGGGAAGCCATGGACTGGTTCACCAGCAACGTCTCCGGACTCGACAGCCAGCTGAACAGATCGGTCGGCTACATCGTCTATCCCGGCGTCGGGCAATACGGGCTACTGATCGGTGGAGGCAAGTTCGGCCAGGGTGTCGTCTACAACAATCAGAATCAGCAGGTCGGCTGGGCCTACCTGAACGCCGCCTCGGCGGGTCTTCAGGTGGGCGGCCAGGGATTCAAGATGCTCGTTGTCTTCCAGAATGCTTCGACCATGGAGCAGTTCGAGGAGAACAAGCTGACCGGCGATGTCGGCGCGACCATCGTTGCCGCCGATTCGGGCAAGGCCGGCGCGGCATCATTCACCAATGGTGTCGCCGTCTACCAAGGCGCGCAGACAGGACTCATGGCGGGCGCAAGTGTCGGACTCGACTACATGAGATTCGAAGCGGTCAATCCCTGACACCCGACATACAACTCGACGACAAACAGGCCGCTCCCTCGGGAGCGGCCTGTTTCATTTCATGTTCCATATGAACGTCGTGCACATGCGCAGATACTTGCTCATTCACATGAACATCTGATCGGAAACTTACCGTTCGACTTGTTGTATATGCGGCTTATTCTGGGGACAAGCTTTGGCGCGATGTTGACTGTAACAACTCGCTTCGATGTGACAAAGCAGCCAACTCAAGCATAGCTCAACGCAGGACAAATCTTATGCTCAGAAACATGTATATCCTCACACTACTGTCTAGTCTCTCGTTCATCCTCATATCCACGACAGCTCACGGTTCCACAACCGAATTCGTGGACAATGGAAGAGGTCTCGTACCGGTGTATCTGCCATCGGACTACGACGACACCACGCCACTGCCCCTGATCATCTCGCTGCATGGATACAGCGATCCGAACGTTGACGGCTACTTCGACTTCGTCGCGCAGGTCGACGACAAGCAGTTTCTCTACTGCGTTCCCCAGGGAACGAGTGATTTCACCGGCGCGCCTTTCTGGAATGCGACGGACGCCTGCTGCAACTTCTTCGGAAGCAACGTCAATGATTCCGGGTATCTGAGGCAATTGATCGAACTCATCAAGGCCCAATACGCCGTGGACGATTCGAGCATCCACTTCACCGGAATCTCCAATGGTGGATTCATGTCCTATCGAATGGCCTGTGACAACGCCGATCTGGTGGCATCGATCGTGCCCATCGCCGGCACGACCTTTCTGGATACCGGCGACTGCACGCCAAGTGAACCGGTACATGTCCTTCACATCCATGGAACCCAGGACTCGACCATCTCGTACGACGGTGGATGCATCGTCTTCAACTGCTACCCGGGTGCCGAGGAATCCGTATCGACCTGGACCGGGTACAACGGCTGCGACTTCATTCCTCAGAACGGCGGTCCGGCCTTCAATCTGGACTGGAGCGTCGGTGGCAACGAGACGACAAGCACCATCTATGAACAGAACTGCGAGGAAGGCGTGACCGTCGAACTCTGGGAGATGGCCGGATCGGAGCATGTTCCCAATTTTCGTCGCAACAGCGATGCACCGGCTCAGAATCTATTCGCCAATCTGGCCATCGACTGGATGCTCGCCCATCCCAAGCCTCGACTCGTCCAGTGCTCGAGCGATGTGAACGGGGACGAGATGATCGATGTCACGGATCTGCTGACGCTTCTCGCAGACTGGGGGAGCGATGAGCCGGAATCGGACATCGACGACAACGGAGTGGTCGACATCCTTGATCTGCTCACGCTCATAGACGACTGGGGCCCCTGCCCATGATGGCCGTCGGCCGAGACGTATCCTGATAATGTGATCGCAGCTGATCCAGACAAGATGGAAGTCAGATGGCTTTCCGGCCAATGCGGGCGACATCGATCGCAATGAACGGAACACTCAACACGACGAGCTTCTCACCGGCTCTCCATGTGATCGATATCTCCATGCATCCGACCGGAGATGAGTGATGAATGGATAGGAATTCAAGTCGGATCATGACCTCTTCATGTTCATTCATCGAACGTGTCTTGACAAACTTTGAACGTACGCACGCTTTACACTGGATTTACAGTGGTTTAAAGCGCATAGTATGTATGTGTTCGAGATCGGTACTAGAGAGCCGATCCGACACGAACTCCCTGGATGTGCGATCGCAACTTCTCACATCCGGATGATGATGTTGATTGCCGGTCCCTCGGGGGACCTGTGAAAAGTACTGTAAGAGGATCAGGTGGATTCAATTCGAGTCCATGAGCCTGTCACGCACATTCCGCTGGATGACGGAATTGATCGCGATACCTCTTGCCATGGTCTCTCTTCGCATGCCCCCCGAACCGGCCTTCATGGATAAGGCGGCTATCAATGTTCCTAGGCTCGATTCTCATTACCTACACCACGGTGGCAATAGGCGGAGTGGTCCTCTGTCTTCTGGTCTCAGTTCTCACCAACAGCCAGCACGATCAGCCCTAGAGACGACGTCGGCACTGACCAGTCATGAAACATGCGAAGCTGAAGCGACCGCCCTACCATTGCGATCATGGATACACCCATGAACGAAGAGATCGCCAGGGGTCTTGAACAAAGACTCGACGCCGCACACGACATCGTCGATGCGGCAAGCGCCATCCTCAGGCACTACTTCACGGATCGGAGCTGGTCCGTGGAAGACAAGTCCGATGGATCACCCGTCACAACCGCCGATCGCGAGACCGAGGCATCCATACGAGCAGCCATCGAGAAGCTGTTTCCGGGGGATGGGCTGATCGGCGAGGAATACGGTGCCGATCAGGCCCAGGGAACCACAGGCTACCGCTGGGTGATTGATCCGATCGACGGCACCATCGCGTTTGTCCATGGAGTACCGCTCTTCGGAACACTCATCGGTATCGAGCATCAGGGACAGGCACTGGCCGGACTCATGGAATTCCCGATCATCCATGAGAGAGCCTGGGCCATGCGAGGCCATGGAGCCTGGTACCGGGCAGGTGACGCCCCGCCGATTCGGACACGCGTCTCCGGCACGGAGACACTCTCCGATTCCATGGTCTGCACGACGTCATTCGACTACTTCCGCGAACACGCCTATCCGGAGGCCTACGTGGCCCTGGGACATGCCTGTCGTCGTACACGTGGATGGAACGACTGCTACAGCGAACTGCTTCTGTGCACGGGGCGTGTCGATGCCGTCGTTGAGCCCGAACTCAAGAGATGGGATATCGGCGCGATCATTCCGATACTCCAGGAGGCTGGTGGCCGCTTCACCGACTGGGCGGGCGAGGCCGAGGGGGATCCCGGCTCATGCCGCGGGATCGCGAGCAACGGACATCTGCACGGCCAACTGGTCGACCTGCTGCAACGCTGGCAGTAAAAACCCTACAATGACTCCATAGGGCTAGTAGCTCAGCGGTCAGAGCACGCGACTCATAATCGTTTGGTCGCAGGTTCAAATCCTGCCTAGCCTATTGATCCACATCGATGAAGCGACTGACGGCCTGCCTCCGGGCAGGCAAGGTGTCGTTGCTTTGAGTACCGTGACCGCAACAGGAAGGAACGTCGAGGATCCCTCATTCGGCGCAACCCCTTTCATCAGGAGGTACGCATGGTCTGGATCTGGGATCTTGTCTTCGTCTTCATCATCGCCTGCATCGTCTTCGGTGCCATCTATGCCATGGCAGTGCGTCCGACCTATGCCACTCGTGCAGCTGCACCCGACGACAGCGCGGCGGACATCGGATGCCTCTGGCTCGTGTTCCTCTTCTTCCTGTTCTTCATGCCCATCTGGGGCGGTGGACTCTGGCTTGAACCCGTCGGGCCGGCGATGGGCGGATCCCATGTCTTCAACTTCCTGATCATCGCGTTCGTGATCATGCTGTTCTTCGCAGTGATCTGGGCAGTCATACCCGGCACCGAATTCTCATGGGACGATCAGGCTGCGGCTGAAGCCAGCGAAGACGATGGCGGCTGGGGTGGCCTCTTCTGGATCTTCATCCTCATTCTCATCGTGATCATCATCTTCGGATACATATGGTCGTCACCGGGAACCATGCAGAACAAGCCCGCGATGGACAGCACACACGGAACGTCAACCACATTCAGCGTGGAAAGTGCCCGCCAAATGGCCGAGGATCAGAAGCGTGGAGAGGAAGTGGTCGAGGGTTGGAGAACATACGCCGAGGGCGATTCGAAACATACGAAACCCAAGGATTGGAAATAGAGACGTCAGTCGGAAACCGCTCCGGCTTGGGACATGAGGAACGGGCACGGCTCTCTGAAGCCGTGCCTGTTTCATGTCACGACGTCGTGGAGATCGACCTTCAGTCCCACTGCAGGACCGGTCCGTCAGGGCCCATGCTCGAGGTGAAACCCAGAATGGCATCCCCATGGCGGGACTCGTCGTCGATGGTGAACAGACCGTCACCCATCCCCTGACCACCAGTGAACATGGCCGGTGACCTCAGGAACTCGACATGGCCATCTCCGAAGGCGACATAGCCACCCCAGAGTCCATCGAAGCATGCATACGAATCCTGGGTCTCGATACCGTCTCGGGGACCACGGTTGCCGAAGATCGGGAATGAACTTCGCAGACTCATTCCAGAACCCCAGTTGCGTTTCAGTCGATCCCCATACATGGGCATGTGCGCGTAGGACACGTTGCTGATGTCAGAGAGGTCCGCAGAGAAGGAAGGATCCCAGTAGATCTTGTCCCGCGGGCTGTAGAGCGTCCAGTCGAAATCATCGTCGGGATCGGTGACGTAATCGGCCGGTGAGACGAGTTGATCGGGAGTGATGTACCGCTGCATCACCAGATAGCTGTAGAGATTGGCGGTCGTGTCCTCGGATACATCCCCACTGCCGGTGATCCTGCTTGGCTGCGGATATCCGTCGCCGGATGAAAGGCCCTGCGCATTGAGAGACTGCATGAGACCATAGAGACGAACCTGATCCTGCATGCCCCAGCCACTGACAGCCGCCTTGCCCCCGTCCTCCTTGAGACCAGTCATGCTCTGACGCATGGATGGAACGGCGATGGCGATGAGTATCGCTATGCATGCCAGTGAAAACAGCATGCCGATCATCGAGAAACCCGATCGATTCATTGTTGTGTCCCCGATGATCCGGACGAGTCGGAATCAACCGCCCCCTCGCGCTGAAGTTGTCGATCGAGACTCGGCTTGGGCAGTTCCTTCATGAATCCGTCGATCCTGGCCGCAGCGATGCGAGAAAGAATGTCGTAGACCTCCCGAACGGAGTCGTCTTCCCCGTAGACGGTGAAGTGAATACCCGTGCCCGCTCGATTCCAGGCACTGATTGTCCAGGTCGCCGATTCACTGCCATCACCGGTCGGTGGATTCTTGAACCAGCCACCGCGACGGACCGCCTCGGCGATGGACTGTCCGTACTTGGGAAGGATCATGCCCTCCCAGGAAAAACGATCATTGGGGACATCCACACCGCCGGCGAAGAGAAGCACACCCTCTCCATTGAAGCGATAACGGACAAGCTGCTGGGCCTGACCTTCCATCAGCAGCTGCATGGAAATGCCGTCGGTCGGACTGTCGGGGCCACCGGGCACGACCCACTTGGAAGCGCAGCCCTGCAGAACGACAGCCGCCGCCACGAGACACATCGCCATGAAACTATGGTTGTTTTTCATCTGGAACATCCTTGGACGGCATCGGATCGGAAGTCTCCGCCTCCGTCTCTCGAGCCTTCTCCGCGGCTTCTTCCCGCTGCCTGGTCTCGCCCGCGACAACTTCAGCAGCGATCGCCTTCTGCTGGATGATCTTCTCCTGGGCGGCTTGCGCTTCCTCGATCCTTCTGACTTCCAGGGCCCGAGCCGACTTCTCGGCTGCAAGCTCCATCTGATTGGCACGGTAGACCGCGTAGGGATCGGGACCGTAGTCGAATCTTCGCGGCTTGACCTTCACCGGAAGCATGTCCGTATCCTGCGCCCAGGCGAGCGAACCCATGGTCCGAAGAAAAGACAGCAGTGCGGGATCGAGTTCCGCTCCAGGCTCGACCTTTCTGGTGAAGTTCCAGTAGTCACCACCACCGGTGAAGGCGAACAGATAGATTCGACCCTCGACCGGAGGCCATACCTTCCGGAAATTCCTGACAGGATCAGCGAAGGCCGGCTCGGTCAGACCCAGTTGGCGGATTCGACTCCACACGGCTTCCACCTGCGTTCGATTCAGTCGTCGCACGATCGGCGGCAGGGTGTTTGGTCCTCGACCGGGGCTCGCCGCGTAATGGAGTGTTCCATCCGGGAACAAGACGTATCTGGCATTCCTTGTTTCGGCGGCGGAACCATCCTGGGCAGAGAGGATGGTGATGTCCACGGAGAAGTCGTCCGGAACCTTGACCGAGTCGCCCGGAAGCGGAGCCCGGACTGGCGGAGCCTCACTCGGGTTGAAGGGCACCGCAACTGAGTGCTTGCAACTCGTCAATCCAAGCAGAACGGGCAGGAAGAGAATCAGAAGTGGTCTCATGCCGCGATTCTAGCCCAGAGGATCGATGAAAGATGGCTCAGATGCCCCACTTGTTCAACACAATGGCCATGAGGCGGATACGCTGCCCCACATGTACACCTCAGTTGCCTGGATTAACGACTACCTCGACCCACCCGCCACTGATCAGGAACAGGCCGATCTGCTGACGCAGGCCGGATTTCCGCTGGAGGAACGCGAGGAGGTCCAGGATGACGTGCGACAGGATTTCGAGATGACCTCCAATCGGGGCGACTGCACCTGCCACCTTGGATTGGCTCGGGAGATCGCCGCGGCATCCAACCGAAGACTCATTTCGCCCGCTCCGTCACCAGTGGCCGCCGGAGACTCGATCCATGATCACATCAGGATCACCAACGAGTGCCCCGAGGCATGTCCGCTGTACACGGCCCGGGTGATTCGCGACGTCAAGGTCCGACCATCACCAACACATGTCTCCTCTCGACTGGTCGCAAGAGGCGACATCCCCAGAAACAATCTTGTCGATGCCACCAACTTCATTCTCTTCGAAGTGGGTCAACCGACTCATGTCTTCGATCTCGACAAACTCGATGGTGGACAGGTCGTCATCCGAATGGCTCGTCCGGGCGAACGGTTCCTTCCCATCGGCGAGGATGCCGTGGAGATCGAACTCGATGGAAGTGAACTGGTGATCGCCGATGCCAGCAAACCCGTTGCGCTCGCTGGAGTCAAGGGCGGCGCACTCACCGCGGTGACCGATGACACCACAAACATTCTGGTCGAAGCCGCGACATTCGATCCGGTGGCGGTTCGACATACCAGTCGAAGGCACAACATCAGCAGCGATTCCTCATTTCGATTCGAACGATGGGTTTCCCCGGCGGCTGTCGCAGCGGCATCGGATCGACTGATCGAGTTGATCCTGGAAGTGGCTGGCGGGACACTCTGCGAAGGCGCCTGCGAGGATGGCGCACCACTTCCCGAGCCCCACTGCGTCACGATGCGGACGGAACGCTGTCGACAGATCATCGGCATGCCCGTCGATGACGAGACCATGATCGGCTACCTGGATCGACTGGGCTTCCAGCCATCCCTGCAGGATGGCATCGTCTCTACGACGGTACCGGTCCATAGAGGCGATATCGATCGCGAAGTGGATCTGATCGAGGAAGTCGTTCGCATGCATGGGTTCGACGCCATCGATCTGCCGGAGGACATGAGACTTCGACCGGCCGCCATGCCGCCAGCCGTCGACTGCTGGAGAGCGGTCTCGAACGTTCTGGTCGGATCCGATTTCGTCGAATCGATCACCCACACGCTCATCGGTGAACGCGAAGCCACGGCCTTCCTCGAGGAGGGACAGGCAGCGATGCGTGTCGGCAAGGCCTGTGCCGGCGGCGATCCCTGCCTGAGGCCGTCGGTGCTGGCAAGCCTTCTCCGGGTTCGAAAGTTCAACTTCGATCAGGGCATCCGATCGCTTTCACTCTTCGAACGTGGCTCCACGTTCCATGACACCGGAGAGCAACGAGTTGAGAGGAGACAGATCGCCCTTCTGGTTGACGCCGGATCGGATGACCTCAGACCACTCCGGGGCGTCCTGGAAAGACTGGCGAAACTCATCTGCGGACCCGGTACTCGTGTGGACATCGATCCCACCAAGGCGCCTTCATGGTATTCACCTGGTGGCGAAGTCCGTTTCAATGAGACATGCGTCGGATGGGCGGGTCGCCTGTCGACGGGAACAACCGACATCTTCGGTCTCGATGCGGGCATGATGGCGGCGGAGCTGTTCCTCGACCCGTTGATGACGAACTGGCCACCTGACTTCACGGTCAACGCCCAGCCGGCCTTCCCCTCGATCGAGCGGGATCTTTCCGTGATCCTCGATGAGGAAGTCAACTGGCGAAACATCCACGATGCGATCGAACAGCTGACGCTTCCAGCCATGGAAGCCGTCGAGTTCATCACCGTGTATCGAGGAAAAGGCATCGAGCCGGGCCGCAAGTCCCTCACCCTGAGACTCCGGTTCCGTGAAGAGGATCGAACGCTCCGGAACGAGGAGGTCGATGCGCATGTTCCCGATGTGATCGACTGTCTCAAGCGCACGTTCAAGGCGGAGATACGGGCGTGAGCTCAGAACTCGAGAAACAGTCCATCGGAGGATTCCTCCAGCAACTGGCTGATCGGACGCCGACACCTGGCGGAGGAGCCGTAGCGGCCACCTCGCTGGCGACTGCCGCCGCAATGGCCCACATGGCCGTGAGCTATTCACATGGACGAGCGACGCTCCAGTCCTTCGACGCTCTTCATAAGGAAGCCATGGACATCCTGTCGACGCTGCCTTCCAAGGCGATGCAGCTGGCCGATCAGGATGCCACTGCCTACGGGCAGCTGAATCAACTCTGGAAACTCAAGGAAGATGATCCCGTGCGTCTGGAGGGATGGGATCAGGCCGTCAAAGGTGCCATCGACGCTCCGCTTGAAGTCATGAGACAGGCCATGGAGATGCTCGAACTCGTTTCCAGACTCGTGGAAGCCACGACACCGATGCTGATAAGCGATCTGGCTGTCGCGGCCATCACGGCGGAATCCGCCGCCAGGTCGGCTCATTGGAATGTTCTGATCAATCTTCCCTCTGTTCGCGATGCCGCCCATGGCGAATCCCTCGAATCCAATGCCTCCGAGATGCTCGAACGCTGCTCGACGCTCACCCGGTCCATCGAACAGGGATGTCGATCCGATTGAGCCCGTGGAACCGCTTCTGCCGATAGAAGCATCGATGGCCGATCCCAGAGATATCGTCGAAATAGAGACTCTCAGCACGAGTAGATCCCAGAGGCCGGCACCACGCCCCTTTCTGTCGATCTGGTATCGCTGCTGCCATACCTACGGCCGTCTCTACAAAAATGCCGCCGGAACCAAGTATCACGGGTGCTGCCCACGCTGCGCCTCCCGGGCAGACGTCCTGGTGCGTCCCGACGGCTCGACCAGAAGATGTTTCCAGGCAGTCGACTGACTTTCGTCATCGGGACCCTATGATGAGACGTCATGACCGACCAGAAGACACCCCGACTCAGCCCTGATGCCGATCCTCTGGATCCCGGTTTTCTGCGTGATCTGGTCACGGGCGACCTGCGACTGACTCCGGAACAATCCCTGA
>CESO01030392.1_pt1 | contig 12158 bp, 13 predicted proteins | sample 356341 | NCBI WGS metagenome assembly CESO01 (sample SAMEA2621812, study PRJEB7988) | marine metagenome | biome: marine biome (ENVO:00000447); feature: deep chlorophyll maximum layer (ENVO:xxxxxxxx); material: "saline water (ENVO:00002010), including plankton (ENVO:xxxxxxxx)" | depth 35 m
TCATCACGGCGTTTTGAAATTGATCCTCTTTTGTGAGATACTTATTAAAATTATTGGGCATTATATTTTTTTCTATTGATTCAAAATTTTCTTTTAGAAATGGGTCTTGGTTGTACTGAAAAATGTTCTCAATTGTTTTGATGCCGTGCATAACGGTAGCGTGATTTACTTTTACTTTTTCGCCAATTGCACTGTATGAGATAGGGCGAACGTGATCCCTTGACAATTTATAATAAATTGACCGGGCATCAATGAATTGCCTCAATCTTGTTTTTCTTCCGATGTCAAATCCAAAATAGTAATCGACTTCTTTTTTAATAATTTCGGTTGTAAGTCTTTCCATATTTATAAAATTAAAGAACCATCCTTTGCCATTTCACTTGTTCCATAGCCATTTGCGATTCCGGTCTGTAAATATTCATTCCATTGTTCCAATGCGTTTTGGTAAGCCAAACGACCCTTGTCGATCATCTCATTGCTGAGTCCATAAACAACCACCGAAAACGGATGCTTGGTTTCTATTGCAATAAAACGAAATCTCTTTGGGTCGAATCCTAATGCATCGGAATAAAATGCCGCTTGTAGGTGATACCCATAATTGTAGATGTCCCTTATAAACGCCCTTGGCGAATTATCTTGGCACGTTTTAATGTCGCTGATCCATCCATCCCCTTTTACATCCGGGCGAACACGAACCGGAACGCCGTTGTGAGTTCCATAATGTGATAATTCAATATCACCTTTTGTGTAAAATATAGCCAAATCGTTTTGCATAAATCGGCGTTTTATACTTAAAATAATATTTCCCGGTTGTTCCTTGTCATTGCTTATGTATAAAAGTTCCTTCCCCTTGTGATCTTCTTGTTGCTCTTTTCTTTTTTTCATATACCCTTCCCCTCTTGGTATATAATCAACAATGGCATATTTCTTATCAAATTCCTTTGGCTCAAGTAGTGCCTCGTGTACTGCCGTACCAAGTGCCAATGAATCACTCGAAAAAGGTCTTTGATTTAGAAAATGATAAACCGATTTCTTGTGAATCGTTTTCAATCCCGATGCGGAGATTTCCGGTCGGGAATGATAGTTTTCATTTGAGTCCTTTTTAATTTTCATTTTTTTGATTGTAATACAATAATTTTGGTTTGTAGTTTTGCGTTCTCCGTTTTCCAATAGTCCACCCGGCATTCCAAGTTTTCTATTTTTTCGTTCTTGTCCTTGACTATATTTTCAAGGAATTTTATGCGTTCTTGCATAAATGTAATGTCCGATTCGGGGGTTTCATCAACTATAAAATGCATCATAATAAAAATAAAAAGCACCCCCTAAGGGGTGCGGTTAATGTTTAAAACGGTAAATCGTTTTCCTCTTTTACCACTTGGGTTTTTGTTTCCCCACCCTTGTAGGTGTCTAATTGGAAATTTATCCCATATTGACCCTCAAGTATTTCAAAATGCAATTGATTGTGAGTTTCTCCATTTTTGTCTGTGTATTCTTTGTAATGTTCTTCAACGGTTTTTGCCCATTCAAAAAACGCATTTAAACTGATACTCATCTTACCTTTCACAAAGTCAGGTTGATTAGGGTGTTTTTGGAATGTTGTTATTCCTTTTGGTTTAATCTTCTCGTTGCTCATAATTAAAAAATATTAGTGTTAGAATTAAAATTTGATTTTGGTGTTTGGGGTTTGCTTTGGTTTATTTTAGCGTTGGCAATTTCATCATAAGATGCAACCGATGCATCAATACCGATTCCTAAATTACCCAATGCCCTACCAACGGCAGATGTTTCACAATTTTCAACGTGGGATGTTTTATTGATAAAACTACTCCCTTCTCTTTCCATTGCCATACCGGTGGACATAATTTTGCCATCAGCATCAATAACAATCGCTTTTATTATAATTGCCTTTTCATCACGATAAATAATTTCCGTGTCCATACCCCAACCTCGATATTGTGATGCGGAACGAAAATGCTTTATTCTCGTGTTGACCTCGACATAATCTTTGCCTTGGATTTTTGTTGTTTTTAATTTTTGATTCATAAGTTTAGTGGGTTTAAATTAAAGTTAAGTTTTTTGAGTTTGTTTAGGTCATCAACGGTAAACCTTCCCGGTTCTTTTATCTTAGAATTTAGAGTTGGCAATGTAATGTCAAGACATTCCAAAACATCCAATTTGCGGATATGCAAACGCTTTATTTCGTTGATAAAATGGATTTCGAATTCGTTCATATTTAAAGTAATTTTATTATTTGTTCTATATAAGTCAAGTTGTAATGTTTGACTTTTACCTTATCCCATCCTTGGCTTGGAATAGAAATGCCATAATTGGAACGTACAGAAGTTAATGCTGACTGCAAATCTGTTGCATTGGTATGATACCATCTTACCCTCCCATTGGAAGTCATTCTAACCCCTTTACGGGTGCGTTTAAGGAATCCTATGCCCATCTTGGACACAAACCCCAAATAACTACCATTCAAGTGAACGTTGGTAGTTGAAAAAACCGAATATTTTTTTCTTTCAAGTTTAGTTGTTAAATCTATAAGTTGCATAATAATTGTTTTAATAGGGGCATCTCTGCCCCCGGTTGGTTTGCTTGTTATATGTTTCTCTAAAAAATTGTGTAAATTTTTCGTGTGCCAAGTGTTTCTTTTTAGTATGAAATCTTTCGACAACATTATAGTTATCATCCCACTTTTTTACTTCATAATTGTTAGTGTACTTATTTTTTGATATTGTTGCATCCATAATAATTGTTTTTAAATATACTGCAATATATAATTTATTTTACAAACTAAAAAATATTTTAGTATATAATTTAAAAAAAAAGGTTAAAAAAACCCCCTACGATTCAAGCGAACCAATAGGGGGAAGGAAACAAAAGGGGACTTTTTATTCGTATTTAATTTGAAAGTCTGCACTCACATCATCATCTTGATTTGGGATATGGCACACTATTTTGTATTCGTTTTTTTTAAGTGAATAAGACATTGAATCAATAATTGATGAAACCGGTTCTTGATTAGTTAGAAAGTTCATCCACAATTTATTATGCAACGAAATTGGGATTGGTTCGGGGTTGGTATTAAAAAACGTTCCCTCGAATCTTTTGACAAATTCACGATAGTCATTTATCATTTCTTGGGTGATAAGTTGGTCAATAGGTTTTACTGCATTTGGACTGATTCTTGTCACAAAATCGCCTAAAATCCTACCATCGTGTTTTGAATTTTTAAGTGCGTTTGATAGTATATTATCCTTTGATTGGTAGAAATTTGAAATCACACTTGTAGTCCTTGACTTGTTTTCCATTATCGCCGTTGACCTTGTTTGAACCGCCTCGGATATTTTTAGGTTGTCGATAAATATTTGATTGAAATTTGATGCATCAGATGTCAACATTATCGGCAAACTTAAACGAAAATCAACGTGAACGGTATTTGTGTAATCGCCAATGTTTAATGGGTCACCGGTCAATGAACCAACTGCTAATGGAGGAACGTTTAAGGTAAATTTTTGCCATTGATTGTGGTCTTGAACCCTTATAAAATTCCTTTCTTTTTTTACTGCCGGGTTTGTGTTATAAACCCAATCAGCCGTTTCCGCATCATAATCATAGTCAATCACGGTTGAATTGTGAAAAAGAATATATTTTAATTCAAAAGCGATTTCCAAATCAAAATCAGCATCGGAATCAATAAAATATTCAAATTCAATTTTTACATCACTTTTTTGTGGTACCGGTGCAATAGCGTTCACTTCCGATTCTGTAAAGGTACTTGTGTCACCGGTTGCCGTTCCTATCATACCAATTGCGGATGCCCTTGCGGTACTCATAGTCGATGCTGTGGTTGTTTGTGAATCTCTTGCATATACATTTTTACTCAATGGAAAAGCCACCGGATTACTCCCTTCTGCCGGACTTACGAAAGTCATACTTGCGGAATTAACCCATTTATATGAATTTGTACTTGTTGAGTACATAAAATGACTGTTCGGATGAACATCTTCAAAAGCATCAACCTTTGTAATATATTCCGCCTTTTTTATGGGAGTTAAATACTCAACAGTCATATCATTGCCAACCGGAATGACCTCATCCGGGGCGGTTAATAAAACATCCTCAACTAATGTTTCTAAATAAACCCCATCCTTGTCATATCTTTTGAATTGTATAAATTCCTGACCGGAGTTTCTTAATAAATCTATTTGTGCGTTTCTTATTGTTCCCATTAGTAACTTGCAAATTGATAGCGTTCAACAACAAAGTCATCTTCTATTCTGACTGTAATTATGTAATTTGAGCCAAAACTACTGATAACATCTTTTAAATCTTGTGGGTAGTCGTTTCTTGATGATATTTGTGGCATTGTATTAAAATTAATTCCCAAAGCCGTTGAATAGGATTGTTTATATTGTGTAAAGAATCCGTTATTATTTATAAATGGTATTTCGTAAAAAGAATAAAATCCATTAGGTAAACTAAATACCGCATTATCAAAGTCGGGAGTTCTTGGGAATTTAAAAGTAGTAAATGCAAGTGGATCAGTTCCCGGAATTGTGGGATCATTATCATTATCTGAAACACGATAACCATAATCAAATGCACTACTGCCGGTTTGATTAGCCGGTACTAAATACCAAACCATTTTTGTTCCAACTTGCGCCCATCTCCAACTGTTTTGGTCGGAACCGTTTGATTGTCCGGCACCAACTGAAATACCAAAATTTGATCTACTGAAATCAGTTGGCACTCTGTGGCTTGGCGCAAACAATCTGTTAGAACCTACTGATGAAATTTGATCAAGGATAAACGATCTGTGTGTCCTTGAAAAATATCTTGCAACACCTTTCGCCCTTGATAGAGATTCAGTAATATTGTTGCCAAAGTAAACATTTATATAAGGTCTGACATTATAAGGTGTGACAACAAATGCCCCCGGCGTAACTGATTGTTCCGGTGCGGCGTTAACGGCAATACCAACAAAAGCGGTAACCGATGTATTTGTGCCATTACTTGCGGTGAAAGTGAAAAAGTCAATACCAACAAAATCCGTGTTTGGTGTAAAAGTCACGGTTGACCCGCTTATTGATGTAGAACCAAAAGTTACATCATCAACGATTGACCAAGTAAGCGATAACCCATCAGCATCAAATCCGTTGAGTTCTATTGTAGCCGGTATGTTTTCGGTAGTGGTTATATGTATATTTTGAACAATCGGAGTTGAAACCGTTGTTTCTTGTGATTGATAAATCCTATTGTCAAGCAAATTGGAATTGCTCATAATATACCAACGCCCTTGACTTTGGAATATTCTTGAGTTGACTGATTTTAAAATTTTAACTAATAAATCCTTGGCATTTAAGTTTAGATTTGAATTTGTTAAAACACCATATTCAAAAAGTTCAATATCGTTTAATATGGTTTTATCATCTGAATCCAAAAACCCTTGACCCCTTATTGAATTGGCAACAAATATGTCAAAATCAAGTCCGGTGTTTTGCAGTATTTTATAAACATAGTAAAACGCCTGATCAAAATTGGATTGCGTTGTTTGACTTGGTGATGACCCACTTAATACAATATTGGAGTTCGGTGCATCATAACCATCCAAAAGACCGAGTCCATCGGATGCCACTAATTTAATCGGATATGGCGTTGTGGTAAATGCCTCTTGAAATCTATCTACAACAATAAAGCCTTCCCAATAAAATTCAAATCCTTGACCGGATGGATCATCCCAATCAACTGCGGATGTTTGCCATTGGTCAGTAATTGAATCCCAAAGTGGTGATCCACTTACATCACCGGTTGAAATTTGTACTTTATATTCTCTTTCATCCGCCTCATACCAATTGTCGTAATTTGTTCCGGATGTTGCAGTTGATTCATCCCATTCAAATTCGCTTAAATTCCAATTTTCATCAAGTTCATCCCAACCGGTTCCACCGGTTGATTCAGTTACGAAAAGATTTATTTCGCAAGTTGATCCGATTATTGGATTGTAAAAATCATCATTGTTGTCCCATTTAATTACTACCGGGTTGTCTGTTCCAATAAGCGGAAAAACTGCCCCGGAATAGTTTTTTTGTAGAATTGAAAGTTTCCGAGGATTATTGTAAACATCGGAAAACAACAAAGAAAACTTCTCGCCGTATGCCATTATAAAATTCTTGTTCTGTTCCTATCGGCTCTCTGTAATGCCAAGACCAAATCTTGACCCTCTAACTTAAAGCCTCCGGTAATATTTACATTTGTTTGACCTCCGCCAATCATTGATTTTAATTTATCAAGGGGGGCGATCACTTCGGGGTTTGACCTTGCACCGGGATATTCACCCATCAGTCCAAGAGTTGGTGATGATACAATCCCACCGTTTGCGAATGCCGTAACGCCTCCACTTTGCATTTTTCCGGCTAAACCTTTGATTATAGTACCCAATGCAATAGCGGCAAGACCGGCGGCGGCACCAACAATCGGAATTGCAAATGTTTTCGCCAAATTTGATGCGGCAACTGCGGCGGCACCCATTTGGATGATCAAATCACCTATTATTGATAAAATAGTTTTGCTTAAATCTGCAAAAACATTACCACCGGAAACCAATGCTTGACCAAACGTTTCGGCAATTGTTGAACCTATTTGATTAAAATCAATGGTGAATTGATCCTTTAACGATTTAGATTGTTTTTTTAATCCACTAAAATCCGTTTTTATTTTTTCAAAATTAAATCCAAATGCCGCTTTTTTGCTTGGGTCAAATAAAGAAACTAATCTTTTACCTGAAAATTCCTTAACGGATTCAACTTCTTTTCGAGTTTGTTGAATCGTATTATTAGACTTTTCTTGTTCTTTATTGTTTTCGGCAATTGCCTTTGTTTCTTTTTCGGTTTCTTTTTTATTTTCTTTCTTAGTGTTTAAAAGTTTTAATTCATTTTTTGTTGCCTCTTTTATCGCTTTAGATTGCTCATCAAATTTTTTATTTATTGAATCTATGTCGGCACTAAAACCCTTGCTTAAAACCTCTCTAAATATTGAACCAAGGCGATTTACTTGTCCACCTAAAAGTTCAAATTTTTCCTTTGCTTTAATTAAAAATACATTTAATTTATTTTGCAGAAAAACCCTTAAACGTTCACCGGCTTCGACTATATCATCAAAATATACAATTAAAGATGATATTGCTATAATTGCAATCGCTATCGGTGCAGAAATTGAACCAATCGCCGTTGCGATACTTCCAATAACAATAAGCAAAGGGGGTAGTATTGCCGCTAATCCGGCAAACTTTAAAATGCTTTCTTTTATTTTAGGGGATAATTCTTTTAATTTTTTAATTAATTCATTCCCCTTTATAACTAATTTCGTAAAAAATGGTAATATAATTTCACCAAATACACTTCCAAGTTCTTTCAATCCTTGACTAAACATCCTCATTTGGTTTGCCGCACCACCGGAAGTCCTCGCAAAATCACCTTGAGAATTTGCCGTTTTTGACATTATAAATTCATAACGCAAAGCAACCTTTTCGGCTTGAGTCATCTTCTTGATGCTCTTTGTCATTCCTTTGTCAATAGCAAATTGTTGCAAATTCACTTCAGTCATAACAATACCAAGTCTTTTCAAAGATTCAGTTTCACCGGTAAACACCCCCGCCAATGCCGTGGTGACTTCTTCAATATTTATGTTTTTAAAAGATGCTAAATCACCGGCAAGTCCGGTCAAAGAAATAGACATTTTAGCCGCCTCGGCAGTTGACAATCCCATTGATGTGGACATATCTCCAAAAAGTGCCGCCATATCCAACGCCTGACCTCTTGCAATACCAAAACTTTGTAAAGTAGTTTTTGCAAAATCCCTAACCTCTTGTGAAGAACCTTTGAAAGCAACATCAACTTTGTTCAATGATTCATCGGTGTCAGATGCGAGTTTAATCATAGCCGCACCGGCAAGACCGATGGGTAAAGTTAATCTTGTTGAAAGCCGAGTTCCAATGTCGGTTGTCTGCCTTCCAAATGCTTTTAATTTCGATGATGCTGATGAAAGTGATTTATTTAATCCTTTTGCATCCCCATTTATTATTACTTCTAAAATGCTTGCCATAATGCAAATTTAACAATTTAAAAAACAACCTCCTTTGGAATGTCTTTCATTGATTCCAATAAATCTTCAAATTCTTTTAATTTCTCAGGGGTTGACCTTGGAACGTTCTTTTTGAGATAAACATCTTGCGGCAAAGGAAACAAATCCGGGGGTTTTATTGTTTGGCTTTTCTTGGTGCAATTTACGTTATGGATAAGTGTTGCCAAATATCTTAAACGTTCCCATTCAAGGTTTTGTTTGATGATATGGCTTTCACCCAATAGTTGGTTTTCCTTCCAAGTGTTTATCCAAAAATCACCCGGCGCAATACCGCATTGTCCAATAAAATAATCAGCTAATGAATCCCAAGTTATTTGCTCGGATTCGCTTGTGTTTTTTTTTCCTCGGTGGGGTTTCTTTGAATCCCCATATTTAAGTCGTTCCCAAGGATTCGAGATTCAGTCATTGCCGTGACAATCTTTTCAAGTTCATTGGCATCAACATCCTCTAACCACGCACCGACTTTAAATTTATTATAGTCAATTTCGTTGCCTTGTTCTTGGTCGTTTGCTAATAAACCACAATAAATAATTTCTCGAATTACACTCAATGATATTCCACCTTCAAAGATATTCCCTAATTGGTCAAGTGAAATGTTTAATTCATCGGTGAATGCACTCCAAAAGTTCATTGAAAAGTGCATAGTCCTATTTTTACCACCAATTTTTAGGTCGTGGTAACCCCTCCTTTTGTTCCCCATTATGTATTAAAATTACGAGTTGACCGCAGTTGTGATTGTTCCGGTAGTCACGATTGTACCTGAATAGGTAACCGCACTTTCCATTTCGCCACTTGTTTCAATTGAAGTGATAAATCCTTCACCTGAAAAAACAGTATCTCCGCTTGTTGTTGTTCCAAAAGACCAATCGATTTTTGAACGGTTTTCCATTAGCGTAGCCATTGCCGGTACGTTTGTGGTATCCGTATAATCAACAAGACCTTCAAAGCTAATTTCTCCGCTTCTAAGTCCTCCAATTACCTCTTGATAACCTGCTGAGTCTTTGCTTGTTGCCTCCGGGGCATCCATAGACAACGAAAGAGATGCACTCGTTGAGTGACCGATAGTTGCTAAAGTACCGCCATCAGCGATGAATTTTAATAATAAATTTGTTCCGTTGTAAACAGTAGATGCCATAATTCTTTATTTTTTACAAATATAATACTTTTTAATTTTTCTTTTAATTTATTACTTCTGCATAAAGTTTAAAAACTTCATCGCCTTCTAATGCTCTGTTAAAAATCCTTACTTGATCCATTAATCCATCAAAATAAAGTGTTCCATTTTGTCTTCCAATACGACAATTATCACTTTGTCCATAAGGTGTTTGTGTAGTTGTACCTAATAAGTTACCATTTAAAAACACCTCAACATTTACCGCAGAGCCAAAACTTCCTAATGAGTAAGAGGATGCAAAACCTGTCATATTTACAACAATATGATTGTATTGGCTTGTCCAAGTTGTTGAATTAATTAAGGTGCTTTGTCCTGCCGTGTTTTGTGTTAATGAATCAGAACCCGAGCCATAAGCATAAGAAACTAAAATTCCGTTTCTATTGTTAATCATATAAATAGGTCTTGAACCTCCGAGAGTATCGGCTTTTGCCCAAAAAGAAATGCTTGCATCATTACTATTTAAAGACAATGGAGTTTGTATATAATCATTCGACCCATCAAAACTTGCTGAATAAGTACCAAATAATGCATCCGTTGTTGTAAAAGTTGCACCATAGTTTGTTCCGTTATTTGACCCGGTACTATCATTGGCATTGTTTTCCATTTTGTAAAAAGCAATTTCATTGCCATCACCAAAAGGATTGGATGCGTTTTTAGTTATGTATGCTTGTTTTTCATTTTCGAATAAATAATCAATGTTTGATGGGCTTAATACAGAACTAAAAATGCGGACTTGGTCTATACTACAATCAGGCAGCCAAGAAGTAAAAAGAGCCCCGCCCGTAGCATACATCTGACCAATAGTGAATGGATTAGTTGTTGCCACTCTTGTTACGGTTAACGTTTGAGTAGTTTCAAGTGAACCATTAATAAAAATTTGTACTGTATTTCCTGACATTGTTACGGCACAATGAACCCAAAGACCCGTGTTTACATTGGAAGTACTTGAAACTGTCGGATTATCAACAGTTGAAGCGTTGCCGGTTTTTATAGCTAATTTATTAGATTGTAAAGCTATCTGTAAGTTGCCCCAATAGCTTGTATATCCTTCACCCATTAATGCTTGCGTGCTTGTTTCTGTTGATTTTAACCAAAAAGAAATAGTTACGGTCGATAGAGATGGTTTTGATGCATTAGAAACCTCTATTCGACTACTTCCATTAAACACCGCAGCAGCCCCAAATCTTCCAAATTCATAAGTAACATTTGTTTCAGTACCATCATAGGCAGTAACGCCCATCGATTCTTTTGCATCAGAATCAAGATTGTAGTTAGCAATGCATCCAAATAAATGACTTTGGGTTGTTCCGGTGTAAACACAAGCGGTCTCAGTATAAAGTGTGTCCATTTGTGATTCAGTCAAAGCCGAAGTAAAAAATCTTACTTGGTCAATGTCACCGTTAAATATGTATCCCACCGTTGTTGCATAATAACCAACTTGAATAAATTTAGCATTTTTAGTTCCTGTATTTAAAGCGTGATTTATATCAGGGGTATTATTTCCATCTATAAATAACTTTTGTGTGTTATCACTTGTGTTATTTATTAAAACGAGGTTATGCCAATTTCCGTCATTTACTACGGTAGTTCCCGAAGTAAAACTTCCCCCACCCGAAAAACTGTTTCCAATATTGAGAGTTCCATTTGCATTTGTTTGAACATAAAAGGCATATTTTACACCATCATAATCATTTATAATCGCTTTGGCTGATGTTACGGTAGTTTTAATCCATAATGAAATACTAAAAGTAACTCTTGCAGTTGCATTATTCCCTATCCCACCATCTGCAATTGATATACTGCTATTAGTACCATTAAATCTTGCACCCCAATTTATTTGCCCATCAATTCCGAACTCAACGTTGGTACTCGTGCCTGAGTAATCAGTAGTCGCATCCGGGGCGGTACTTGCATCATAATCCAAAGAATATAATGCAACGCCGTGTCCATCATCAAAAATGTCTGTTGTGTCAGTTGTACAAGATGGTGTAACCCCTCCTGAGCCGGTAGTAATTAATCTTTTGCCTATGCTCATACTAAGTGATCAATTGATGGTGGATCAAAGAGGATTGGTGTCCATAGCACTACATTTTTCTTTGTAGTCAACGCATCAATTTCTGTTTCCCTTTCATCAACCTTTGTTCTTATACTTGCCCTTTCTGTATTTATATCATCGGGGATTGCAGTTCCTAAATCTGCCTTTCTTGTAACATACCAATCGGTTTTTGCAAGTTGGGTGTTTGCCAAATCTTTAACCGCTTGTTTTTTTTGTGCCTTTAATTCTGCAAGTGTTTCACTTATTGTCTTGTCGCTCTTTGGATATGTATAATAATTATTTTGAGAATCAAATTCAATCTCTCCAAGTTCTTCAATTCTTGAATCGTAAGATGGTTTTACAACATCAAAAAATCCCTCAGATTCAAGAACCTCAGTTGATGCATTTCTAAAATTTACAATATGACCGGATGATCCATCCCAACTTTCGGGCAAACTTCTAAATATGGTAATAATACCGTTGTTTTCTCTTGCTTTCATTTATGATGCTATTTGTGATATTGAATACCAAGCCTCGGTGACTGATACAAATTTTATTTGAATTAAATTCTTGGCACTTCCGGTATCGCTATATGTCCCGGAAAGTTTGTTGTATGTTCCCGATGCGGTGTTTATTGTTCCAAAAGTAATCGTATAAGAACCGCCCCCTCCGGTAACGACAAAAGTTTTAACATCGCCAATGTTAACATTTGTAAAATTAAGTGTTGCCGAATGTCCAAGTGTTAAAGTAAATACATCGGCTAAAGCCGTATCGACTGCAATCGCAGTTCCGGAAGATAATGCT
>CESO01326221.1_pt1 | contig 12140 bp, 9 predicted proteins | sample 356341 | NCBI WGS metagenome assembly CESO01 (sample SAMEA2621812, study PRJEB7988) | marine metagenome | biome: marine biome (ENVO:00000447); feature: deep chlorophyll maximum layer (ENVO:xxxxxxxx); material: "saline water (ENVO:00002010), including plankton (ENVO:xxxxxxxx)" | depth 35 m
CCCGGAGTTTTCCAACCGCCCAATTGATCAATTATATCTGAGGGGCATTGAACCGCGCGCAACCGATCACGAAAACTGTGCCGAAACGAATGTATGACGCAGCCCTTTGGCACCAACGGCTTAAGCCACTTGTTCAACCCATTGCTGGCATAGTCAGATTTATTACCGGATGCTGAGCAATACCTTGGAAACAGAAATTCATTGCTAGACGACTCGTACGCGCGCTTTAAGCCCCATAGAGTCTTCCCAACTGCAGGTATGCTGCGTTCACTGTTAATTGTTTTCAAAGGGCGCCACGGGCGCGCCTGAAGCCGAATAACAGGCATATTGCCCTCTAAGACAACATCCTCTCTTGTTAGCCCTACGGCCTCAGCTAAACGCATGCCGCTATCAGACAATACTGCAATCAGCCAACGCATTTCATCGTCCTTAAGAAGACACTCACTTTGGACGGCCTTCAAGTTATCCATTGAAATAGACATGCGCTTAACAGGTTTTGCTCCAGACCCATAGTTCATGTTGGAAAATGGGTTAACAACATCGACCGCATTTTCTGAAGCCGCAAAATTCCAGACAGCTCTAATGCACTCAAAGTTTCGTTTGACTGTAGATTGCGCGACCCTTCTAGCAACAAGTACATCGCGAAACCGCAATGCATCAGCGCGCGTATAAGCCTTAATGGACTTGTTCCCAGAAACAGCCACAACCTCTGCAACCACTCGGCTTACATAACCACAGAACCGCTTATCGTCAGACTTACCCTTGATTTTACAATAAGTTTGGGCAGCCTCTATCAGTAGCGGCACCTGTAGAACCCCTGATTTCAGGAAATCTGATGCGACCACATCTTTTGGCACGGTAAAACGTAAATCCTGCCATTCTCTCTCGAGAGACAGGACGACATTACTGGATATGCGAACGGCTTGCGCTCGGTTCTTGGTCCGGAGCTTGCGCCACCGTGGAGCCTGCACCGTCCATTCTTTTTATTTGCAGGGCGTTGACATGGGGTCCCATTACGAGTTTTTGCTCCGCACCTCTCACCCGGCCAATCGGGTCCAAAACGCCACTCTACGCCGATCGTTACATTGTTTTTTATTAGCATTATAAACACCCCGTATATGGGGTGTCATTATACCACAAAACACTTGTGTTTTCCTCGGTGCCTTATCCAACACGGCGCCATAAATTTATCCTTTATCGGACTTCATTTACGTACTGAAATTTCTCTGTCAGGGCCCTGTGGACAGTCCAGATAATTGCTTGACCAGACTGGTCATATGAGATTTCATCGATTTGTAGCAGGGCAGTTGTCTCACCTAGTTCAAGAAGTTTTTCTTCAAATTTTTCGGCAATAACTGCGGTTACTTTTTCACGAACTGCCGTAATGCGTATGCCATAAGCCTCAAGTAAATAGAGGTATATTCTGTCGGGGGGGTCAAACAAGGGAAAGTCTTCCAGCATTTTGGCATTGAGGACCATACTATCCAGCATGATCGGGGTGCCTTCAACGCGTCGTAAACGGTTGATCCGGATAACATGATTTTCGATATCTGGGCTTAATGCAAATCGCTCTCGTTCAGCAGTATTTGGGGGACCCATCTCTGAGGAAATGGTCTCAGCCTCTGAGTTGCACATTTTACCGTCGATGTTGTGAAGTCGGAAATATTGAAAATAAAATCTAAGGCTGTGGTTGGGGGTCCGGCCTGTAACGACAGTTCCCGTTTTCGGTCGCCGTGATAACATTCCTTCGGCAGTTAAATCAGCTAAGGCACGGCGTACAGTGCCTACAGCAACTCCAAATTGGCGAGCCATTTCATTCTCATTTGGAAGCACCATGTTGGCTTCCCAGGTGCCGAGAAGGATGAGCTCGGAGATGTAACGCTTCACCTGCTCATAAAGTGGAATTGCTTTGATTTCAACACCGTGGGACCCAAAATTTTGAATTTTTGTAGGTTTCATTTTGTGGTGTTTATCAGAAACTCTTGACTCTTTCCACTATTCTATATTTTCTATTATATATAGAATATAGAAAATAAACAATCAACGCTTCGAAATTCGATTGTTGGGAGGCTATTTTAGTGACAGATAAGGCAATATCTCGTGCGCTTGATCTCGTAAATTCACAATCATCTAAGATGCTGGATATCCTTTCGCGCTTGATTGCCCTTGATACGAGTTTCCCGCCTGGAAATGGCTATGGCCCTTGGGCCGATGCCCTTGAAAAAATACTGACGCCGATGGGGTTTGTTTGTGACCGGGTCCTTGTTCCCGAAGAGTTATGGAAAAATGCAGGAGTTGAGGGGGAAAGAATCAATTTGATAGCCCGACGAGGCACTACTGGAAACCCCTTATCAATTTATTTTCACAGCGACACTGTCCCTGCAGGGGAAGGCTGGAGCAAGCCTTCGCATCAACTGACCTGCGAAGGTGAAAACCTTTACGGTCGCGGGACTGCAGATATGAAAGGGACCATTGCTGCGGTTATCGGGGCGATCGAGGCCATGGATGCAGCGAATGTGGAATATGCTTATGATCCTGTTTTGTTGTTTTGCACGGATGAAGAAGGTGGGAAGTATCCGGGAGTTCGTTATCTTGCTGAACAAAACCGTATTGAAGGCCACCTGCTATGTCTGAATGGGCAGGCGCTGGCTCGTATCTGGGCCGGGTGTTTTGGTAGTCTTGATCTACGGTTAAGATTTAAAGGGAGGGCCGCACATTCCGCGGAAGGTCAGAACGGCGTTAATGCCATCGAAGAATCCATTCCTGTTTTGAATGCCTTGATTCAATTAAAAGAAACAATTGAAACCCGGACATGGTCGATGCCTCCATCACCAACCAGCCTAGGTCAACCGCTTGCTTCTAAAATGACAATTAGCGCCGCCCACGGCGGAACAAAAGGGTCCGCGCTGCCTGCCTTGTTCGAAGTTATAATCAATCGCAGGTATGCCCCTGAAGAGCAAATTGATTCTGTTGTCCAGGAAATTCGTGATGCAATTGAAAGTACGGTGTCCGAAACTAGGATTTTGGACTGGGATATTGAAGAAATCGGGCATTTGATGCCTGTCGCTGATCCGGGAGGAGAGCAACACTGGCCTCGCTGGATAAAGGCTTTGTCTCAAGGATTTGATTGGTTAGAAACTGATTTCAAAACTTGGGGTGCAGTCTCCAGCTCGGATATGGGCTGGGTTCAAAAAATGGGTATACAAGAAATACTTCTGAGTGGACTTAGTCGCCCTGATCGAAATATTCATGCGGCTGATGAATACACAACAAAGAGCGATTTGTTGGGGCTTTCCCGGTCAATCGTTCATTACCTGAGCCAGGATTTTGAATCCGAAAACACATCTAAAACTAAAACCCATAATCAATAACCAAAACTTAAATAGGAGTGCAACAATGACTCGGATACGAAAATTTGATCGACGTAAATTTTTTAGTACTACTGCAGCTGTTTCCGTTTTAGGGCTTACGATCCCTATGTGGGCATCTCAAGCTTTTGCCGCAAAAAGAGGTGGGACACTGCGTATTAGTGTAAACACCTCTCCCAGTAAATTGAATCCACTCTTGCAGCGCTTAAGTTCAGAATATTTGTTAGGTGAGCTTCTTTATAGTGGACTGGTTCGGCTTGGCCCCAATATGGAAGCGGTTCCTGATCTGGCTGAGAGTTGGACGTCTAGTGCCGACCTGACAGTGTGGACATTCAAGTTACGTGCTGGCGCCAAGTTCCATAATGGCCAAGCCGTGACTGCGAATGATGTTGTAACGTGCCTCAGGGCTATTCTGGATAAAAAAACGGGTTCGCCCGGACGTCGTAACCTTGGCCCGATTGACTCAATCAATGAAGGTGCTGGTGGCACCGTCGTTATCAAAACCAAGGTTTCTTACGGTGACTTACCAATTGCTATGGCCTATACAACCGCCAAAATTGCACCGGCAGATATCGTCAGTAACGATTTGGAACGCCTTAGCCGTGAAGCCATTGGCACTGGTCCATTCAAGTTGGTTAGCTATGAACCGGATCGCTTGATTGTCGTTGAGAAAAACTCAGATTACTTCCTGCCTGAGTATCCATACCTTGATCGGGTTGAGGTCATGGTCTTTCCAGATCAAGCCGCTGAAATGGCCGCTCTCATATCCGGCGAAGTTGATGTGGCTCTTCAAGTTCCACCAGCTGAGTACAAGCGGGTGAGTGCCTCGTCTGGAATTGATGGTATGCGGACCAAGTCAGGTCGCTTTATTGACATCGTTATGGCTAATGACCGCCCACCGTTCAACGACCGCCGGGTACGTGAGGCCTTGTCCCTGACCCTAGATCGTCAGGCGATGATTGATTTTGTTGCCGAGGGTTATGGAACGCAGGGAAATGATGTCCCCGTCAATGAAGCCTATCGCCACTTCCGTAAGGTTGCGGACAAAAAGCCTGACATTGCTAAAGCCAAGAAACTGCTGGCAGAGGCAGGATATCCGAACGGTATTGACTTAACCTTAGTCGCATCTGTCAAGCCGGGTTATCGTAAGACCCTTGCCGTGACTGTGCGCGAAATGGCCAAAGCTGCGGGCTTTAACATCAAGGTTGAGACGATGCCTCATGGCACTTACCTGAAGCAAGTCTGGAAGAAGGGTGACTTCTACGTTGGTTTCTACAATATGCAGCCAACGGAAGACGCCTTGTTCAAGCTTCTGTTTACGTCTGATGCAGCTTGGAATGAGACACGCTGGAACAATAAGGACTTTGATAAACTCGTTGAATCGGCTCGAACTACAACAGACGTTGCAGAACGTTCAAAGTTGTATAAGGACGCACAGAAATTAATGTCAGATGATATTCCGGCACTGGTCCCTGTGTTCTTTGACCTGTTGGGAGCCAAGCGCAATTACGTGGAAAACTTCCATTTGCATCCACGTGGAGCGACTTTCAGTCTCGAAAAAGTTTCCTTGGGTTCTGGCGCTCCAAAGCGTTAGAAAGAAATCTATTCCACCCCGGTCATTATGCCGGGGTGGAGTTTATTCTTTAAGCTCATCAGGACTGAGATGTCACTACAATACATCGGCAAAAGATTATTTTACCTGGTCGTGACCGCATTTGTGGTTTCGATGATTGTATTTGGAATTACACAAATACTTCCGGCTAATGCTGCGGTCATGATGCTCGGTGAATACGCAACACCTGATGCACTTGCTGCTGTTGAGGAACGCTTGGGTCTCAACCGTCCGGTGGCTGTTCAATATTTGGATTGGGTCTGGGGGATTCTACAAGGCGATATGGGGAACTCACTGCGTACAGATTTACCCGTAGGGCCTGTCGTTTTCGAAGCTTTGGGTCGGTCATTAATATTAGCTGGGTTTGCTCTGTTGTCCGTGATTGTCATTGCTATTCCTCTCGGTGTTTTTGCTGCCCTTAACAGGGGGAAAAAAGGTGATCTGTTTGCTAGCTTTTTTTCATATGTAGGTATCTCAATGCCGGAGTTTGTTCTGGCTACTTTGTTGCTGGTCGTATTATCCCGTCCAGAAATAGGCTTATTCCCAGCGAGCGGTTATGTGCCGCTCAGCGAGGATTTTTTCAAAGGGTTATGGCACATTGCTCTGCCCGTTATAACGTTGGCTATTATCTTGACTGCTCATGTAATGCGCATGGTGCGTTCAGAAATGATAGATACACTGCATAGTGAATTTGTTATCGCAGCCAAAATGCGAGGCCTCTCAAAGTATACGGTTCTGGTCCACCATGCTTTGCGTAATTCTCTCCTGCCGACAATTACCGTTCTGGCATTGGATGTAGGTTATCTGATCGGCGGCATTATCGTTGTAGAAGAAATTTTTGCCTTCCCCGGCGTGGGGCGTTTGTTGATTGTTGCGGTGCAGGAACGAGATTTGACAATGTTGCAAGCGGGAGCTCTTGTCATGTCCGTCACCTATTCACTGGTCAACCTGTTTGCCGATATGGCTTATGCTTATTTGGACCGGAGGATTCAATATGATTGATATTTTGAAGAGATTGGTCAAGCAACCTCAAGGGCTGATCGGAGCAATATTATTTAGTATTCTTGCCATCGCAATAATTTTTGGCCCAATGATCGCACCATATGATCCTGAAACCTTTCACTTCGGGAGCAGATTAAATTCGCCATCGCTAGACTTCTGGATGGGAACAGATCAGTTTGGCCGTGATATTTTTAGTCGCCTTTTATGGGGTGCACGTTCAACGATTACCCTCAGTCTGCTTGCTACCCTGATGGCTACGGTTATCGGTTGTACCATCGGGGTGATCTCTGGCTATATTGGTGGCCGGTTTGATGAAATTGTCATGCGGTTTATTGATGCCGCTATGGCCATCCCTAATCTACTGTTTTCATTGATGGTGGTAACAGTGTTAGGGTCAAATGCAACCAATGCCATGATCGCAATCGGAATTGCCTTCACGCCTGGAATGGCTCGCGTCGCGAGGAGTGTGACACTAAGTGTTCGAACACTTGATTTCGTTGCCGCAGCCGATGCCCGTGGGGAGAGTGGTCTCTGGATTACTGCCCGTGAAATTACCCCGAATATATTGGCTTCAGTTATCGTGGAAGGGACAATCCGAGTTGCCTTTGCAATCATGTTACTAGCGACATTAAGCTTTCTGGGGCTTGGTGCTCAGCCTCCGGCACCTGAGTGGGGTTTAATGGTTTCTGAAGCCCGTGAATTCATGTTTAAAAGCGGCTGGACCATATTCTGGCCCGGCATTGCTATTGCCACCGTCGCCCTTACCTTTAATCTTCTGGGGGACGCATTGCGTGATGTCCTCAACCCGAAAACACATTAATTATGACACAGGCAAATCAATCCTTACTGATCGACAACTTTACCCTTTCGTATAAAACCGAGTCTGGTGAGTTTCGAGTATTAGAAAATATAGATTTAGGCATCGCACGCGGTGAAGTCGTTGGTCTTGTCGGAGAATCCGGTTCCGGTAAAAGCACAATTGCAACGGCGATCATGCAGGCTGTACAAGGTAAAATTGCGACCAAAAGTGGAGAGATATTGCTGGGTGACACTGATTTATCTGGTTTGACGAGTGATCAGTTAAATGCCATCCGAGGTAACAGAATCTCAATGGTTTTTCAGGATGCGGGGGCCTCGTTGAACCCGACATTGGCACTGGGGGAACATGTTATTCAGGTGCTACGACGCCACCATTCAATGAACCGTGTTGAAGCGAAGAATGAAAGCATTCGATTGATTGAGATGGTCGGACTTGCTGATCCGGAACTCATGATGACGAAGTACCCTCATGAAGTGTCGGGGGGTGAAAAACAACGTTTGGTTATTGCGATGGCTTTTGCTTGTGACCCGAACCTTATTTTATTTGATGAACCGACATCTGCACTCGACGCTACAACAGCAAAGAATATTTTAGATTTGTTTCGGGAATTGCAAAGAAAAACGGGTGTTGCCGCCTTGTTTATTTCCCATGACCTTGGCACCGTGGCTGAAATCGCGCACCGGGTAGTCGTGATCTACGCCGGGCACATTGTAGAGATCGCCAAGACAGCTGACTTGTTCCATCAGCCTAGACATCCCTACACACGCTCGTTACTGGCTAGCTTGCCGAATCCTATGAGCCAAGACAATGCACATAACCTGCTATCTCTAGCAGGCTCGTTACCGCCTCGGGATGCGCCATTGCTTGGCTGTGTCTTTGCCGAGAGGTGTCCTTTTGTCGAAAGTAAATGCCGAGAAGGCTCAATCGTCATTCATGACGATGAGGGAGGAATAGAATCTCATCGTACCGCGTGTATTAAATGGAATGAAGCTCTAGCCCTTCCCTTGACGGAAACAGTGGCCGTAACTAAAACTGGACCGAGTGAGGGTGACCAGCAGCAGATTTTAGAAGTGGTAAATCTTTCAGTCCGGATCGGCAAGCATACCTTTATTGATCGCCTGTTTGGCAAACCACCGAAGATGATTCATGCTGTGAGTAATGTCAGTTTCTCGATCCACTCTGGTGAAACGCTTGGGTTGGTCGGGGAGTCAGGATGTGGCAAATCGTCCTTAGCTCGGGCATTGACTGCTTTGAGGGACTTTGAAGGTGAAATCAAGCTTGAAGGCCAGTCCTTTAAATCGCCTGGGGATATTAACAAACTTTATAGAAGTAAGCTTCAGATCATTTTCCAAAATCCTGATTTTTCACTTAATCCACGTCAGAAGATATCGACCATACTTTCACGTCCGTTAAAGCTTTATGAGAATATTTCTGGAGCTGATTTACAAGGTGCAATCGATAACCTTTTAGAGCAGGTAAATCTTCCGGTCGAATATAAAAATCGTTACCCTCACCAGTTGTCTGGTGGAGAGAAACAACGGATCGCAATCGCAAGGGCGCTGGCGGCTAAGCCCTCGATTATTATTTGTGACGAAATCACAGCCGGACTTGATGCATCGGTACAGGCTTCAATCGTAAACCTGCTTGATGTAATTCAGCGTGAACGCGGTATTGCCTATCTCTTTATTACTCACGACTTGAACTTGCTCAGTCACATTGCCAACCGCGTGGCGGTGATGTATCTGGGACAAATAGTCGAGTTGCGAAAAGCTCATGATATAAATACTCCTCCGTATCATCCATACACCGAAGCCTTGCTCAGCTCTGCGCCTATCCTTGATCCTGATGTCGAGGTTCGCCGGATCCGGCTCGAAGGCGCTATTCCTAGTCGGATCGGAGATTTCAAGGGATGTCCTTTTGAGAGCCGCTGCCCTAGAAGGCAAGGTGACATTTGTTCTTCTGATGACCCGACAGGAAAAGAATTGAGCACCGAGCATAAAATCTGGTGCCATATCGACCAAGATAGTTTAATGCGCATGCCGCCAATCTGGAAAATTTGAACTTTATACAAGGATAATAATAATGCGAAGTGTCAGCGAAATATTGAGTTTGATAAATGAGCAAGAATGTATCGATTTTCTGGCCAAAATGGTTCAACACAAGAGTTATACAGAAACAGCAGGCGAACGGAAACTTGCTGAATTCATGTGTGAACAGATGCAGGAATTAGGTATCGAAGCTGAGTTGCAAACGGTCATTGGTGAAAGGCGAAATGCTATTGGTCGATATGTCGGGACTGAGAGCGGGACAAGCCTATTGTTTAATGGTCATCTTGATACCAACCCGGTAACCGAAGGATGGACCGAAGACCCGTGGGGCGGCACTATAAAAAATGACTGTATTTATGGCATTGGTGTTTCAAACATGAAAGCAGGTGACGCGGCATTTTTTAGCGCCGTAAAAACCATGATTGATGCAGGCGTTCGACCAAAAGGTGATGTAATTCTGACTTTTGTTGTGGGCGAACTGCAAGGTGGAATTGGAACCGTTAGGGCGATTGAGCAGGGCGTTAAGGCCGATTACTTTATCAATTGCGAGCCTACGGACCTAACAGCCTTGTCATTGCATGCAGGAGCATTCAATTTTATTATTGAGTTAGAAGGGGAGACACGTCACATCTCCAAACGCGAGCAGGCCGTTGATGCGGTGGCCATTTCAGCTGTGTTAATACCTCGCTTGAATGCCATGACTTTTTCCGGAGCGAAAGGGGATGATCACTTATCCATAAATCGGGCAAACGTCGGAACTGTCAGAGGAGCATTGTCACGTGAATTTCATGACTGGCGTCCCCCTCAAATTAGTGATTTTGTACGTCTGACTGGTACAGCAAGGTACGCCCCTTCACAGTCAAAAAAGACGGTGCTGAATGACATACGGGCTGTGTTATCTGAACTAGAGAATGAGCATCCGGGATTGAAGGCTAACGTATGTTACGAGCATGAGGGTACTGATATGCCATCAATGGGGCCATTCGAAGTCGCTAAAAACTCCCGCATTGTGAAGAGCCTTAATACCGCTTACAAAAACCTTCGGGGTGAGGACCAACCAACCGGTCCCATTCGTCCTCAAGCTTTTTACGGGACGGATGCAGCTCACTTTTATAACCGTTGTCAGATGGAGGGAATCGTCTGTGGCCCTGGTGGTAAATTTAATACCATGCCTGATGAGAGAGTTGAGTTGGTGGACTATCTCGATGCTGTGCGCCTTTACCTCGCTGTTATTCTTGATATTTGCGGATATGAAGGTGAGGCCCCTTGATGGCGATACCAGCGCCTTTCAAGGAGCGCCTTGCCCGAATTTATAGTTTGCTGGATGATGCAGATGCTGATCTGCTCTTAATTGATTACAGCGAATTGATAGCTTGGGCCTCGGGGTATATTACAGGCGAAACCCTATACAGGGTTTGTATGGTTCCCAGAGAAGGAGAGCCGTGGATGGTCCTCCGGCGCCTGGATGCTCCACAAGCTCAAAACCGATCTTGGATGAGTGATATTTCAGGATTTCCAGACTCAGATGATCCCTACACCTGGATTACTGACTCAATCAGGGATCGTGGACTAGCGGGTGCAAAAATTGCTGTTGATAGCTCGTCGTATTCACATACGGTTCATACTAGACAGCGCCTACAAGAAGCCCTTCCTGACGCTGTTTTTATCGACTTGCCAGGAATCAGTTCAACGTTAAGGGCCGTCAAGGATTCTACCGAGATTGACTATTTACAACAGGCATCAAAGGTTGCGGATCAATCGATGGAACGATTGCAGCAGATGTTTGCACCTGGCATGAGCAGCCGAGATGCCGGAGCAATTGCTGCGGCGAGTTACATGATGTTTGGTGGGGATGACGGTCAAGTGGGAAGAATTTGCAAGGGATCTGGCGGGTTCGGGTTTCTTCATGCAGAACTTGATGACATCCCCCTTCAAATGGGAGATGTGTTGCATGCGGAACTTGTTCCCCGAGTAAATCATTATAGTGCTCGATTGATGCGTCCAATTTCTTTAGGCCCACCAGATGGCGATCTTAAGAAAATTGCAACAAGCCTAATCCATAATCAGGATTTACAAATCGAAGCTATGTCGGATGGTGCCGTAGCCGCTGATGTCGATGCTATTCTTCGGGAAGGTATAGTTAACGACGGAATCCGCGATACATATGAGAACGTTACAGGGTATAATTTAGGTATTTACGGGCGGACACCAAGACCCAGTGATTTTTCATATATATTTCTGCCCAACAGCGACTGGAAACTGCAAGCCGGTATGGTTTTTCACATGTATGCATCTGCCGGCGGAATTGCCTTCAGTGAGACCGTCCTTGTCACCGAAAATGGAGGCCAGCGTTTGACGCAATCAAAACGAAAAATATTAGAAGTTTTAATAGCAGAGTTATAAGGTATCAATTCCAAGAAAATATGGTGAAATATATCTGAATAGTCACCATTTCACCAGTACCGATCCGCATTACATAAAAAATGGTGAGGGAAAACTCTCTGTAGCCTATTGATCTCTGGTACCTTTTATTTCTCCCTCACCTTTGCCTAAGTCACTGATATATCAAATTTGGTAATACACCTCTTATGGATTCAATGGACGCTGCTCTTGGTTCGGCTATGGATCAAGGCGGCCCTGCAACAAGCTGATTAACAGAAAATGCTAAAACAACTCAGACACTTCAATGCTCCTCAAATCCATGCCATTTGGAACCTATTTGGAACCTAAATAAACAAAGGGGCTTACCATTTCTGACCAACCCCTTGTTTGAGTTGGCTCCAGCAGCAGTCTCATATTTTGATGAGAGTCTTAACACAGAAGCTTCAGTCATTTTCGGTTGCAGGAAAGCTGCAAAAAAAAAGAACTTCTAATCCCCTAATTGAACCAAGAGGACCTTCAATAACTTTATCAAAAAAATCCTCCATCGCCTCCGCCAACCAATCAAGTAAACCGCAGGTCCGAGACGCAAGGCCGGTCATTCTAACCCCCACCCCCTTCAACAAAGTCCAAATCTAACAGAGAAACGGCTCCAGTAACCCCGGTCCGAGGTCCAAGTTTCGCGCAACTAGGCTGTTGGTACACGGTTCTTGGCTCTTAATCCGTGGACCATAGGACTTTTTTGGTTGGAAGTTGGCCCTCGAACCTCGGAGCTTGGTTCAGGCAAGGTTGCAGGTAAGGTTTTGATAGTTGACCATATGCGATGATATGCTAAGCTATTGTTATAGCTAGATTCAGTTACTTGTTAGTGCTGGGGAAAGGCATCGAACCTCTTCTCGGCCGCACCATTT
>CESO01004064.1_pt1 | contig 12136 bp, 8 predicted proteins | sample 356341 | NCBI WGS metagenome assembly CESO01 (sample SAMEA2621812, study PRJEB7988) | marine metagenome | biome: marine biome (ENVO:00000447); feature: deep chlorophyll maximum layer (ENVO:xxxxxxxx); material: "saline water (ENVO:00002010), including plankton (ENVO:xxxxxxxx)" | depth 35 m
GGTAATTCAAATGACATATTTATATATTTTAATTTATGCAAAGTTAAAGATTCTTTACATTTATAGCTAAACTTAATTAGTATTAAATTTTTATGTTTAAAATAATTAATGCGTCTGCTGGAACTGGAAAAACTTTTATTCTTGTTAAGGAATATTTGATTAAGCTTATATCAGAGGGGAATACTGAGTTTTTTAAAAGCATGATTGCATTGACATTCACTAATAAAGCAGTGAATGAAATGAAGAACAGAATTATTTTAAATTTATCAGCTTTTTCAAATAAAAATTCAATTTCTGATTCTCTTCTCTTGTATGATATGATTAAAAAAGAATTAAATTATACTGATGAAAAGATGCAGTCTAAATCAAAATTAATTTTAAAAAAAATAATTCATCAATTTTCTTATTTTGACATTGAAACACTTGACAAGTTTACCTTAAGAATTATTAGGAGTTTTTCAAAAGATCTAAATATTTCATCCACATTTCAAGTACAATTAAATTCTAAAATTATCTTAGAGGAGGTTGTTGATAGGATTTTAAATAGGGTTGGAAAAGAAAAATTTTTAACTAAATTATTAGAAAGATTTTCATATAGCAAAATGGATGAACTTTTAAGTTCAGATTTAAAAGTAAATTTATTAGCTATAGCGAATTTAGTTTTAAAGGAGCAAAACTTAAATTTCATTACTAAAATTGAAAATAATTCTCTTGAAAAATATTATTTAATAGATTTAAAATTAAAGAAAAAACAAGATAAATATTTTTCATCTTTTTCTAAGATTTGTAATGAGGTATTAGAAACGATTTTATCAAACGGCTTGGATTATACTGATTTTAAAAGAAGTCTGCTTCCAAACCATTTTGAAAATTTAAAACAACTGAAATATCCAAGAATTTTTAAAAATAATTTAGAGCATAATTTAATTAATAATATCGATATTTATAATAAATCAGTCGATCTTAATAAAAAAGAAAAAATAGATAATTTAATACCGGAATTTTTAAAATTATTTAATCTATCAAAAAAAAAGTTTGCCAAATTTTTATTTATTAAAGAAATAAGAAAACATTGGATTCCAACTTCACTAATCAAAATAATTAAAAACGAGATAGATGCAGTTGAAAAAGAAAACGGAATAATTTTAATCTCAAAATTTAATCAAATAATAAACAAAAATATTTTAGGATTCACAGCTCCATTTATATATGAGAGACTTGGAGGTAGATATAAACACTTTTTCATCGACGAATTCCAAGATACTTCAAGTTTGCAATGGGAAAATTTAATTCCTTTAATTTCTAATTCACTTGAGAATATTGATTTAAATAATAATTCTGGCACTTTAATTTTGGTAGGGGATCCTAAGCAATCAATTTATAGGTGGAGAGGAGGTAACGTCAATCAATTTATAAGATTATTAAATAATATAAGTCCTTTTCAAATTCAAAATGAACTTGTTAATCTTAAAACAAATTTCAGAAGCCTTTATGAAATCACAAATTTCAATAATATTTTCTTTGAATCAGTATCAAATTCAATCTTAAGTGATAAAAATAAAAATATTTTTAGGTCGTCAACAAATCAATATTCAATAAAAAAGGGAGGTTACGTTCAAATTGAAAAAATAGAAAAAAATCAATCAAATTTAAATATTAATCAGATTTATGCTGAAAAAACAATAGATAAAATTAAAAAGGTTTTAAATCAAAATTATAATTTAAATGATATAGCAATTTTGGTAAGAAAAAAAGAACAAGTTTCAATAATATCTGAAATTTTAACTTTAAATAATTTACCATTTATTTCCACTGAATCCCTTTTGGTTTCCTCATCTCATCAAGTAAAAGTGATTATTGCCATTTTGGAGCTGACTTTACAAGAAAGTTCGTCAGCCAGTAAAATTATTTTAATAGATTATTTTATAGCTAACAATAATAACAAGGAACAGGGGGAACAATTTATTTTTGATATGATTAATTATCCAATGCAAATATTTTTTAAAAAATTAAAAGATGATTTTGATTTTTATAAATTTAAAAGTCTCACTTTATATGAGGCAGTTGATTATGCTTTTTATTCATTAGGCTTTTCAATTGAAATAGATGCATGCATGAATACTTTTCTTGATTTTGTTTATAAGTATTCTTTAGAAAAAAGTAATAGTAAAAATGATTTTTTAAATTCTTGGATCAAAGAAAAAGAAGATTTATATGTTACTATAAGTGAAGATGTTAATGTAATTAAAGTTTTAACAATACATAAGTCAAAGGGGCTTGAATTCCCAGTTGTTATTCTACCTTTTATGGATGAATATTTACAGCCAAAAGTTAAAGATCAGGTATGGTTTAATACTGAAAAAATTTTAGGTAAAAACTTTCCATTCACTTTAATGAATTTTTCAGAAAATTTAAAGATGTTTGGTAATCAAGGGACAAAAATTTATCAAGATGAATTTAATTTAAATCAATTTGATTCAATTGCAGTTTTGTATGTTTCATTTACAAGAGCTATAAATGAGATGTATATAATTACAAAAGAACAAAATTCAAAAAATAATTCATACGCAACATTAATTAATCAATTTATAAAATCAAAGAATCTAGTTTTTAAAAATGGGGTTGTTGAATTTGGTAATAGTTCAAAAATTCAAAATAAGATAAACCATATTAAATCAGACAATAAACTTTTAATCAATAAAAAAATGTTTGTTTTGGATCTAAATATATTAGGTTCTGATTCTGAAAATATTTTTTTAACTAATAATGAATCAAAAAAAAAGGGAATTATAATTCATGAGGTATTAAGTAAAATAGACACAAAGCTTGATATAGATAGTGTAGTTAACGAATTTATAGAAATAGGTAAAATCAATATTCAAAACAAAAAAAAAATAATTTTAGTTTTGAATATCCTATTAAACAAACCTGAAATCAAAGATTATTTTTCTCACCAATACATTATATATAAGGAGAGAGATATAGTAAACTCACTAGGTGAAAAAGTAAGAATTGATAGGTTAATGTTGAAAAATAATAATGCAATAATAATGGAGTATAAAACCGGGACCCAAAAAATTCAAGATGTTGAGCAAATAAATAAGTATGAAAAATTTTTAAATGATACTAAGCTTTATGTAATAAAAAAAATATTAGTTTACATTAAAGAAGATAATGTTAAAATTAATTTTGTTTAAATTTAAAAATATGTTTTTTATAATTTTTTAAAAAAAAAACAATCAAACTCTTTGTAAGCTCACATAATCAGCTTATTTTAGTATAATCATCAATATTTTACAAATAATGAAACTTTTCAAAAAAAATTTAGTTTTAATCTTTTTACTAACACTTTCTTTTGGTTTTGCTCAAGATAAAACTAATCCGTGGGTTGTTAATTTAGGTATCAATGTTGTTAGTCTCCAAGGGGATAATGTCGATGCAAATACTGCACTTGGAATTCCATCAATAGGAATTTCTCGACATATTTTTGGAGGTCTTTCAATTGGTGCACAATATTCTCGTAATAAAATCTCAGGATATAGTATTCCAAAAGACTTAAAATACTATTCATTAGACGGAATTTTAAAATATAATCTTTCTAATAGTGAAAGCTTTCAACCTTATTTATTTGCCGGATTCGGTTTTTCTGCATTTCAAGACGGTGTTGATAGGAATGGTCTGTTTCCCTCCTCTGATGTTTCAGAAACTTCTTTGGCTGGTATAGGTGTAAATATTGGTATTTCAGATAAAATGGGAATAAATGTAAGTAGTTCTTACAGAAATGCTGACGAATCAAAAGCCTTTAAACATTTTCAACATGTTATTGGAGTTACCTTTAAATTAGGTAGTCTTGATTCAGATGGAGATGGAATTTCAGATAAAAATGATGAGTGTCCTGAAATTTTTGGTTTGGAAGAATTTGCGGGATGTCCAGACACTGATGGAGACGGAATTGCTGACAAAGACGATCAATGTCCTGATCAAGCAGGGTCTAAAGACATGATGGGATGTCCAGATACTGATGAAGACGGAATTGCTGATATAGATGATGAATGTCCTAACTCAGCTGGTGGTTCAGAAACAAATGGTTGTCCTGATTCAGATGGAGATGGTGTTGCCGACAAAGATGATGAGTGTCCAAATTTAGTTGGTAGTTTCAAAACTAATGGTTGTCCTGATTCAGATGGAGACGGAATCCCTGATAAAGACGATTCATGTCCTGATAATGCAGGAAGTATTGAAAATAAAGGATGTCCTATAATTACTGACTCTGCTATGGATGAATTAAATGATGAAGGCTCAATGATTAGATTTAAAGCTTCAAGTTCTGTAATAGGTGATGATTCAGATGAATGTCTTGAAAAAATTAAATCTATTTTAGACAACTATCCATCTACAAATATTGTGATTGAAGGTCATGCCTCAAGTGATGGAAGTAAATCTTTCAATCAAAAGTTATCTGAAGATCGAGCTAATTCTGTTAAAAATGCTTTAGTAGGTAAAGGTGCTGATTCCGATCGTCTTGAGACTATTGGTTATGGTGAAGATAAACCTTTAAAGGATAATTCTAGTAGGGAGGGTAGAAAGAGTAACCGTAGGGTTCAATTTTCTCTCAAATAAATATTAAATAAAAAAAGCACCGGATAGGTGCTTTTTTTTAAAATTCCTTTTTATTTAATTTAATATTATCACACTAATTAATCTTTTGAACATAAGAATATATTAAGTTTGGAAACTTTTTTACAGGAAGTATCAAAAAGAATAATTAAATCGAACTATTCGCTTAAAGATACTATTTTAATTCTTCCTAATAAAAGAGCAGGATTATATATAGCCAACATTTTATCCAAGGAACTAAAAACTTCCTCAATTCTTCCTGAAATTTTAAGTATCGAAGATTTTATAATAAAACTTTCAGGTAAATCAAAAATTTCAAAGCAAAGATTGATTCTTGAATTTTATAATATATATAAATTAAATACACCTTTTGACGAAACTGATTCTTTTGATAATTTTATTTCTTGGGCTCAAACATTATTAAAAGATTTTGATGATATTGATTCAAATTTAATTAATGTAGATGAAATATTTAATAGTTTAATTTCCTTTGAAGAAATAGGATCTTGGAATAATGAAAATAAATTAAATAAAAAATTTACAGAAAATTTTTGGAAAAGATTACCTCAATATTATAAATCCTTAAAAAGAAAATATAAAGAAATTGGTTTTGGTAGTATTGGTTTCTTATATCGCGAAGTTATAAATGATTTAAATATATATTTAGATTCAACAGAAATATTTCACTTTTTTATTGGATTTAATGCCCTAAATAAAGCTGAAAATTTTATTTTCCAAGAATTTATTGAGTCAAAAAAGTGTGAAATATATTGGGATATAGATACTTATTTTTATAAGGATAAAAATCATTCTTCCTCTTTTTTCATTAAATCTTACTTAAAAAATTGGAAATATTATAGAGAAAACAGCTACGACTTTTTTTCTAATAATTATATGAGTCCAAAAAAAATTAAGATTATAGGGTTGCCTCAAGATATTGCTCAGGCAAAATTTATTGGTAAAGAAATTTCAAATAATAATAAAGAGACATCAAATAATACTGTTATTGTTTTAGGTGATCAAAATCTATTGACCCCCTTACTTTCAGGTCTAGATAATAAAAGCAATGATATAAATGTAACAATGGGTTTACCTTTTTCTAACAATTCATTAGCAATTTTTTTTCAGGTTTTTATAAATTTTCACTCAAGTTATAAAAATGAAGCTTATTATTTTTCAAATACCATAGAGCTTTTAAAATCTGATCTAATTAAAAGTTTATTTAAAAAAAATTTTAATTACTTTGAAAATGTTACTGAAAACATTAAAAAAAATAATGTAGAATTTGTAAGTAGTGAAAAATTAATTTTAAAAAGTAATAAAAAAGAATCTCTTCTTTCAAGATTATTGTTCATGCCTTTTGAAGAATCAAATCTTTTTATCGAAAGATGTTTAAAGCTAATTGACTTAGCTTCATCTCTTTTAAATTCTAATTCGATATATCGTAATAAATTAGAATCAATTTTTATTAGAATAAAAAATTTATTTAAAATAAATAGAGAATTAAAATCCATTACAGTTTTTAAATATTTTTTCGATGATTTATTGTCAGATTCAAAGATTCAAATTAAGGGTTCAGCTTTTAATGGAATTCAAATAATGGGATTACTTGAGTCAAGAGTTTTAGATTTTGAAAATGTTATAGTAACAAATCTTAACGAAGGAATTTTACCTTTAGGTAAAAATGATTTCAGCTTTTTACCATTTGAGTTGAAAAAAAATTATGAGATTCCAACTTTTCATGAAAATGATTTAATTTATACTTATCATTTTTATCGTTTGCTACACAGAGCTAAAAACATAATCTTAACGTTTAATTCAAGTAATATTGGAATAAAAGGCAGTGAAAGAAGTCGTTTTTTATATCAACTTGAGCATGACGGACTTGAATCTCATAGATTAATTAAAGAGGAGAAATCTCCAAAAGTAAATCTTTATAATAAATTTAAGAAGGAAATTAGAAAGTCAAAAGAAATTTTAAATTGTCTAATTCAAATATCTAACAAAGGATTTTCTGCTTCATCAATTTCACAATATTTACATGATCCAATCAATTTTTATAATGAAAGGATTTTAAAAATAAAAGCTTCAGAAAAATTTGAACAAACAATAAATGCAATTGATAAAGGAAATATAGTTCATGATACATTAGAAGATTTATATCGCCCTTATCAAAAAAAATTGTTAAAGATTGAAAATTTAAAAAATATGATGTTAAAAGTAGAATCTACTTTACTTAAAAAATTTAATGAAATATACAATAATAAAGATATAAATGGGCAAAATAAACTTGTATTAAAAACATTAAAAAAATTAATTGTTGATTTTCTTAAAAATGAGCTGAATTTAATTAATTCTGGACATGAAATTAAAATAATTGAAATTGAAAAATTTTTTGATTATAACTTAAGAATATCAAAATCTTTACCACCAATTAAATTAGTTGGTAAAATCGATAGAATTGACATCTTTGATGGCGAAATAAGAATAATTGATTATAAAACCGGAATTATTAAATCCGGTAACATGATTTTGAAAAATTTTGATCAATTACGTGAAGATCATACTATGGCTCCTTTATTTCAATTGCTACTATATAGCTTAATAAGTAAAGAAATATTCGATAAAGGGGCTAAAGTAAAAGCTGTAATAATTTCACTTAGAGAACAAAAAAATTACTGCAAAGAATTAAAATATACAGTTGGAAATCAAGAAAAAAAATACCTGCAAAGTGAAGTTTTAATTGAGTTCGAAGAGTTTTTAAAAAAAATATTCAGTGAACTTTTTGATTTAAAAACCCCCTTTGTGTTATAAAAACAATAATTTTGTTATAAGTATAGTTCATTATGTCCAATAAAAAAGAAAGAGGAGTTAAAGCTCAAAAGTTAAATTGGTTTATAAGATTAATAACTTTAGGCGATAGATTTTCCTGGAAAGATTTTTACGATAGATTAAAAGAAGGTATTGTAAATTTTTTCATTGTTTTTTTTGGAGTACTTGTCTCATTTGGAGTTGAACAAAAGGGAGGAGATTTTGAAAGTCGTAGTAAAAATATTGAAAATTTAGAAGGTTTAAGGGATGAGTTGAAGAGTATGAAAAACTATACATTAGAGTACTTAGATCAAGTTGAATGGGTAAGTAACATGTATAAAGAGCAATACTTAAGATGGGAGGTAGATAATGATAGTATTTTTGTTGTTTTTGACGAGGATGGGAGATATGCACCATTAACTTTTTATACTCAAAGAGATCCTTTTGATCCACCAAGAGTTGTATACGATGCAATTAAACTTGATGGGACTTTTAGACTTTTAGGCCCTGAATTAGGAAGAAGAGTTAATAAGACTTATGATGGAACTGATTTGAAATATATAATTGAAAATACAGCTCAGGAGGAAAAAACTTATATAACTGACTTTGAAAATAGAATTAAGAACAGGTGGGTTTTCGATATAAAAAAAATTGAAACTGAGAAATCTCAATTCTGGATTGATAACAGAAAATATGTTCAAAAGGATAAATATCTTAAATATAACTTACTTAAAAGAGTTGAGTTATGGGATCAAATTATGGGTCAACTTGATGATTACGGTAAAACCCTTGATGAAAATATTTCTTATATAGATTCGGTAGTCATTGATAAAGAAAAGGAAATCACTTTAATCTATTGGACTTTTAGACCTCAGGATTATGGGTTTTGATTATTTCAGAAACTAATTTTCCTGAAATAAGTGCAGGAGGAACACCAGGGCCAGGCACAGTTAATTGTCCGGTAAAATAAAGATTTTTGACCTTTTTACTAATCAATTTAGGTCTCAAAAATGCAGTTTGCATCAAAGTATTTGCTAATCCATAAGCATTACCTTTATATGAGTTGTAGTCTTCAACAAAATTATTTAAACAATATGATTTTTTAAACAGTATATCTTCTTTAATAGTCTGTCCAGTTAACTTTTCTAATCTATTAATTATGATTTTGAAATAGTTTTCACGTATTTTTTGACTATCTTCTATACCTGATGCAATTGGAATCAAAAAGAAGCAGGATTCTTTTCCTTTTGGAGCCATAGTTTTATCCGTTATGGAGGGGAAATTTCCGTAAAAAAGAGGTTCTTTTGGCCATTCAGGTGAATCATAAATACTTTTTGCATGATTATCAAAATCCACATCGAAAAATAAAGTATGATGTGAAACGTTTTTAATTTTCTTATTTATACCAACAAAAAATAAAAGACTTGATGGAGCAAATACTTTTTTTGCCCAAAATTTTTTCGAATAAACTCTATATTCTTTATCAAGAAGTGATTCACTATGGTTATAGTCAGCTCCAGAAAGAACAATATCAAAATCAAAATTTTTTTCATTAGATTTAACTCCTTTAATCTTGTCATTTTTTACAATGATTTTTTCAATATTTTGGTTATTATGAAATTTCACTCCAAGTTCTTTAGCTAACTCAACAATTCCCTCAACGACACTATACATACCTTTGTTCGGATGCCAAGTTCCAAGGCCGAAATCAGCAAAATTCATGAAGTTATAAAAAGCTGGAGTGGCACTTGGTTTTGCTCCGAGGAAAAGTACTGGAAACTGAAGGATTTGGGATAATTTTGGATTGGTAAACTCGCGATCAACTTCTTTTTTGATAGTACTCATGAAGTATCCTATTTTCTTAATAGTTTCAAGAGTAACTAATTCTAAAGGTGAGATACCAGGCATATTATAAACTAAATCCTTGACAGCAATATTGTAATTTTCTTCAGCATTTTTAATGAATTTTTTAAGTTTAACTGAACTCCCTTTTTCTTCATTTTCAAATGCGGAATAAATTTTTTCGAGTGTATCTCCTATTTTGATACTTTTACCGTCTGAGAAGTAAACTTCATATGCAGGATCTAATTTTTTTAAAAAATAATAGTCTGAAACTTTTTTATTAAAATCACTAAAAAATTTTTCGAAAACGTCAGGCATCCAATACCAAGAGGGACCAATATCAAAGGTAAAGCCGTCTTTTTTAAATTGACTAGCTCTACCTCCAAAGGTATTATTTTTTTCAAAAACACTTACTTCAAAACCATTTTTCGCTAAATAGCATGAAGCAGAAAGTGATGAAAAACCCGATCCAATAATTACAACTTTCTTTTTCATTTTCTCTCTGATTTATGTAAATTAAGAATCTAGAGTTTATTTTTTATATTTTTTTTTCTTATTAATTTGCTCTACAAAAGAAGCACTAATTATTCCGGTTGGGATTGCTACTATTCCAATTCCAACTAATGAAATTAGAGTTGCAAAAATCTTTCCACCAAGAGTTATAGGATATACATCTCCATAACCAACCGTAGTTAATGATATTGTAGCCCACCATATTGATTCTGTTATACTTGAATATTTTTCAGGTTGTGCGTCATTTTCCAAATAATATATAGCTGATGCAGAAAAAAGAATCAATAATGTTGCTAAAAATAGTGTAAAATAAAGTTCACTTTTAACAGAATAAATAGCTTTGCCAAATAATCTTAAAGAAGGATTATTTCTTCCTAATTTAAATATCCTTACAATTCTAAATAGTCTTAATATTCTAATAAATCGACCATCAAGTGGCATTAAATTACCAAGGTAAAAAGGTAAAATAGAAATTAAATCAATTAAACCAAAAAAACTGAAGATATAAGAAAATAAACCCTTAATCTTTTTTTTATTAAAATTATGTAAAATTCTATAAATATATTCTATGGAGAATATTGAGATAGAAACCAATTCAAATGCATTGAAAAAACCTTGATATCTAATTCTTAAACTTTGATGTGATTCTAAAATCATTGCAACAACATTTAATACAATTAGAACAAGAATAAATTGGTCAATATACTTATAGACTTTCATTTATTTTTATAAAGGTCTCTTACAATAAAAATTATAACAATAATTGTTGTTACAATAACAGTATTTGCTACAAAAGTTGGGGTCATTTCATTTTTTTTTAAAATTAATAAATTTGGTTTTAACTGTCATAAATTAATTATCATTTTAAATTCTTTTTATTAAAATTAGGTTTAATGTTTAAATGAATTAATTTTATTTTTAATAAATAATTATTAATGGCAAAGGTATCAATTATAAATTTATCAATCTTCGTAATTTGGCTTTTTCACTTAACAGGAGTCATAGGTATTTTATATTTTGATTCAAAATGGTTTTTGTCGGCAACTCCAATAAATCTTTCAATTAGTTTTATTTTACTAATAATTGTATGTTGGAAAACACCAAAATTCTTATACATACTTAGTTTAAGTTTTTTAATTGGATTTTTTTCAGAGTATTTGGGAGTTAATTACGGATTGATTTTCGGTAATTATGTTTATGGTAGTTCTTTGGGAATAAAATTTTATGATGTCCCAATTTTAATTGCTGCTAATTGGTCTATTGTAACTATATGTTCTGCCTCAATTTCAAATCAATTTAGTAAAAATATTTGGGTGAAAATTTTTATTGGAATTGGTATGGCTCTAATTCTGGATTTGTTAATTGAACCGGTAGCTCCTGTTTTAGACTTTTGGAAATTTGATAATGATGTTGCACCATTACAAAATTATTTTGGATGGTTTATAGTTTCTCTTCCTCTCCATTTTTTTTATCATTATTGGAAAATTGAAATTAATTCTTACTTTACTCATCATTTATTTATTTTGCAATTGGTTTTTTTTATGATTTTACTATTGAAAATTAAAGATTTAGAAAGTGCGATAGTATGAAAAAAAATAATTCCATCTATGTTATAGTTATTCTTGCAATTATTGGTTGTAGTGAAAAACAATTGATTAAAAAGATTGAACCTACTAAAATTGAAGAATCAAACCAAATTGATTCCTTGTCGAACAGTGATTTTGAATTTTTTAAATTACCTACTGATGATGATATTGATAGTATAATGGTGAATTTTAAAAAATTTAATTCATTTTCAAAAACAATATTAAATTTAAGTAGATTAGATATAAATGGGCTGGAGGTTTTTTTAATGGATGCAATAGTTAAGTCAGATGAATTGTTGCTCTCTAAATTTCCTAGCGTAATTGATTTACCCCAGGTTAAGAGTAGATTAAAGGTTGTTAAGACTAAGATTTTAATTTGTAAATTCCATAGCTCTAATTATGAGATAAACAAGTTAACTATTTCTATGGAAGAAATGTTTAACTCCTATAACGACTTTTTGGAAATTATCTATGAGATAATAATTAATGAAAAAAATATAAACGTAAATTCTTGATTTTATTAAATAGAAAGATTTTTTCTAATAAAATTATAATCTAAATAATTTATAATTTTTTTTGATGATACAATTCTTGTTATTGATCTAGAATGGTCAAAATCTGGTAATTTTAACTTTTTAGCTATTGCAACGGAAGTGTAATATTCTTTCTTTGTTGGATGATAGGGGGAAACACAATTAAATATTTCATTTCCAGGAAAATTTAGTATCAAATTATAAATAATATTAATACAATCATCTAAATGAATA
>CESO01326220.1_pt1 | contig 12133 bp, 15 predicted proteins | sample 356341 | NCBI WGS metagenome assembly CESO01 (sample SAMEA2621812, study PRJEB7988) | marine metagenome | biome: marine biome (ENVO:00000447); feature: deep chlorophyll maximum layer (ENVO:xxxxxxxx); material: "saline water (ENVO:00002010), including plankton (ENVO:xxxxxxxx)" | depth 35 m
GGCCTTCTTGCGAGTTGCCTTCTTACGAGTGGCTTTCTTGCGAGTTGCCTTCTTACGAGTGGCTTTCTTGCGAGTAGCCTTTTTCTTTGCACGTTTCTTGGCCATTGGATTGACCTCCATGTGTCCGCTATAGCGTGTCGGAGAATGATTGGTACGCACGTGTACCCCAGGCGGAACGCTCTCCGAGAGGTATACCCGTATCGGAATACGACGAAAAGAGGCTTTAGAGGAAATCTCATCGATAAAAAACAACGCACATGCATCAATGTGCACGCCGCGAGAGCTTGTGCGGGCGTCTGTGTTGCGTGCGAGCAGACCAAAGCAACGAAGATCCCCCGTCGAACACGCGAATGCATTCGTTCCGGACTGCGCATGCTCGAACGCATTGCAATCAACGCGCATCCGATGCTTCATGTTGTAAAAACCCAGATTAGAGCACTTCAAACAGCGATTCTGCACGTCATCGTGCGCATGCCGACTTGCGTCGAACAAACCGTCGGCGCATGTTCGATCGCGTTGAATGTCGTTATTGTGAACAATCACCGGTTGATTCGGATGAAAGGCGGAACCATTTGCGCGACATACACACACGGGTCTTCGACAACGGATTGAGCCTTGTTCTCGAGCCAAAAAAAAATGTGAAATCATGCAGTGTGCAGTGGGTTTTTCCCGCCGGCTCGTGCACCGACCACTCCGAAGCGGTCGGCTTATCGGTCATGCTTGCAGACATGCTGCCGCGTGGAGCGGCGGATCTGGACAGTCGTTCACTCAGCGATGCGATGGATCGATGCGGCATGAGGCGGTCGAGCGACGTCGGCATCCACCATCTCGTGCTGTCCGCGACCATGCTCGGTTCCGATCTGGAGCGGGGACTGGATCTCACGTCCTCAATGGTTCTGGACCCCACGCTTCCCGAAGATGCGCTGGAGCCGATCAGAAGCCTGTCCCTGCAGTCCCTGGACTCCCTCCAGGACGATCCGCAGCAGGAGATCATGTATCGGCTGCGGGCCAGACATCGCCGGTCCCCGTTCAACCGGAGTGGTTACGGCGAGCGTGAAGCGATCGAGTCCGCGACCATCGAGCAGCTTCGGGAAGCCTGGCGACTCCGCATGGTTCCGCATGGCTCCATTCTGAGTGTGGCCGGTGAGGTCGATCCGACCGAGATGGAACGGTGGGTCGAAGCAAGGCTGTCCGACTGGACCGGTACTCCGCAGGAGGCGTCTGACATGAAGGACCGCATCGGTGGGATCGAGCATGTCGAACGGGACACATCCCAGGTGCACATCGCCATCGCGTGGGACGCCCCTCCCGAGCCGCACCCGGACTCCGTTCTGGAGCGGATCGCGACCAGAGTCTTCGGAGGCTCGTCGAGTGGTCGACTCTTCACCGAGGTCAGGCAGAAGCGTTCGCTCTGCTACAGCGTGAGCGGCGTCTACCGCGGCGGTCGTGACGTCGGAGTGATCAGTGTCTATTCGGGCACGACGCCCGAGCGTGCGCAGGAGACCTTCGATACGTGCCTGTCGGAGTTCCATCGCATGTCCAAGGGCATCGACAAGGACGAGTTCCGTCGCATCAAGACCGGCCTCGAAAGCGCGCTGGTTCTCTCCGGAGAATCGAGTTCGGCGAGAGCCAATGCTCTGGTCGCGGACTACTTCCGACTGGGGCGGGCCCGCACGCTCGAGCAGCTTCGGGAAGACATCGCTTCGGTCAGTCTGGATCAGGTCAACGAATACCTCGAAAACCGTCATGCGGGGGATCCCACGATCGTGACCATGGGGCCGGTCGCTCTTCAGATGGATTGATTCGATCCCGTCACGGGTCGTCCTCCGCAATGCCTGCTACATTGTTCCTCCATGAGCCTTGAAAGCACCGGATATCAGCAGGGAACACGGGTTCGAGTGACGCAGCAGACGCCACTTCGCGATCGCACATGGAGTGAGGTCGTCGAGGGATGCGTGGTCCGCTGCCGTCAGGCGAAGACCGGATCCTGGTTCGCGCACGCCAAGGACGATCAGCTCTGGCTGGATCGCATGGAGCTGCGACTGGACGACGGTGAACTGGCGGTCCTCAACCTCGACCAGTATTCGGTGGTCGAGATCGTGCCGGCCGATCAGGGCTGATCCGGAATCGGGTCCGTCTTCGGTTCGACCGTGGTGCGTGCGATTCGAATCCGCCTGGAATCCGTCAGCGATCTTCCATCCGGAAGAAGAAGCACGGCCCGCAGGTTCGGTTCCCAGGGCACGTTCATGTCGGGTTCCATTTCGAGCATCGCCTGATAGGTCCGTGTGACTTCGTCGTAGTACTGACGATTCTTGTCGGCGTCGTTGAGATCGCACGTCCATTCGGTCTGGGACATCAACATGACGCCGTCGTCGCTCTGGCCGGAGAGGATCAGGTCGAGTTCACCGATTCCCCGGGTGGAGAATCCGTCCGAATCGAGAAACTCGACCCGGGCGTGGACCACGGCTCGACCGGTCTCGCGATCGATCTTGATCCTGGAGATCGGATGGACCTGGATCGACGTCGGGGCGTATGGCCAATCCAACGAGGATGCCGAGATGGTCGCGTTTCCGGACTGACCGCTCCCGAAGCATCCCGGGAGCAGGACCGTGGCCAGAAGGCAGGACAGCAGACGACGCAAGGCGATCATGGTGGCAGGATACCCCCGCGCCGCATGCCGGATGGAGTTCGAGGGTCGAATCAGCTCTGGAGGTCTTCGAGAAGACCGTCGATCGCCTGTTCGTACTTCTCGGGAGTCTCGTAGCTGCCGGCATCGATGGCCGCACGTACCGCATCGACCTTCTCGGCACGGGTGGAGGGCATCTGACGGATGGTCTGCAGCCATGATGCGAATTCCGAGACCTCGACGCGGTCCGAACGGACCTGGGCGTCGGCGGTTGGAACATTCCCGGTGGACTTCATTTCGTTGCTGCGGCCTACGGCTGCAGCCTTGTGAATTGGTCCCACCGAACCATTGGCGATCGAAGCGATGTCTGGCATCGAATGCACTCCTCAACTCAACGATTCCACATGGGTGGAACCGTGACCGGGGTATCCTTAAGTTTTTCGCAGATTCTTCCCTGAATCCGTATCGGAGGCGGGGCACCTGGGGAAACCCGCTTCCGACTATTCTCATCGGATCGGACGTCTTCGCAACTTGAACATTTCAATGCGGTGATCGAGACGACCACTCAAATCATCGATTTTGACACGGCAATCGGGCTTCCCTACCGTTGAGCGACCTGATCAAGGCCAGGAGTGATCGACAATGCAACGCAATCAGCACCGTTTCCTGTTCGGATTTCTCGCGGCTGTCGTCCTTGTCGGAGGTTGCCAAGGTCCCACCAGTGTGGATTCATCGGCTTCGCGGGCCTCGACCGACGTGCCTGCCGAGGATGATCTCTCCAATCTCGACCTTGGTGGCGATTGGTCCGATTTCGAGCAGCAGCTGGCGACCAGGAACGTATCAGGAGCATCGGGATCCGATTCTCGCGGCCCCGTGCTGTCGGGTGAAACGACGGCATCCGAGCCCCGATTTTCGATCGTTCTAAGCACATTCGCGGGTGACGGTCACTTTGCACAGGCTACGCAGTACCACCAGCAGGCCTGCATTCTCCTTCCCGATATGGCCAACTCCATGCGGGTCCACCCGTCTTCGGGTGGTTCGGTCGTCGTGTATGGAAGCTATTCCGGCTGGAAGGATCCCGCGGCTCGTGAGGACGTGAAGACCCTCCAGCAGTTGACGATCAACGATCGGCAGGTGTTCCCGCAGGCGATGCTCTCGGAACTGAATCCACTGAGAGCCCACGATTCGATTGCCGAGGAGGAACTGCTTTCACTTCGGCTCCGGTACCCGGACATCAGGGTGCTCTACACGCTCGAAATCGCCATGTGGGGTGACTTTGAAAGCGGCCAGTGGCCCGAGCGGAAGCGGAAGGCCGAGGCGGAGAGGTACGTACGCGGTCTCAGACAGCGGGGCATCCCGGCGTTCTATCATCACGATGCCTCACGTGAGATGAGCATCGTGACCGTTGGTGTCTTCGATCATCGAGCCGTCGACGGCCAGACGGGCCTCAAGAGTCCGCAGGTCGAACGCTTTCTCATGGACTTTCCCGAACGGAGAGTCAACGGAGAGCCGGTCATCGATCTCTACGATCCGAACGATCCCGGCAAGGGCGGTCGCCCGCAGCAGCCGAGGATCGTCGAGGTCCCCCAGCTCTGAACGGCCCTTCAGGTCGCGGATGGATGCCAGATCGTCTTGCTTTCGACGAACGGCTCGATGTTCCACGGCGAGGCGACCAGTTCGTCGTCCTCCCACTGGTCCTCCGTGTGCTTGGCCAGATGCACCCGCTTCAGATTGTCGGCCGCGGCGGACTGGATCCCGGTTCGTTGCGAGGGAGTCAGGTTGGCTCCGTTGATCGCGGCGATCTCCCGATGGCTCGCCATCGGCTCGATGAGTTCTGCACGCTGGCCGGTGAGGATGTTGACGGTGCCCGCGGGCACATCGGACGTCGCGCAGATCTCCGACAGCAGGACCGCGGGAAGCGGAGTGTCCTCGGATGCGACCGCGACCACGGTGCAACCGGCACAGAGGGGGCCGGCGATGAGTGTCACCAGAGCCAGGAGCGAAGGCGTCGACGGCGCCAGCACGCCGGTGATTCCCGTCGGCTGCGGCACCGTGAAGTTGTAGTAGGGTCCGTTCACCGGGTTCTGGCAGCCGAGGATCTGCTGGAACTTGTCCGACCATCCTGCGAACCGCACGAGGCGGTCCACCGACTGCTCGACCTCCTTGCGTGCCTTGGCCGGCGTCGCATCGGTCGTGGTGGCGATGGCGTTCGCGAACTCGTCCCGCCTGCCTTCGAGCATCTCCGCCATTCGATAGAGGATCTGTCCTCGCAGGTAGGCGGATGCGTTGAGCCATGCCGGGGCGGCCTTGCGTGCCGCCTCGACGGCGTTCCGCAGATCCTTCCGCGAAGCGACGCAGGCATGCGCGATCACGCGATCGTCGCCGTCGAGGATCGGACGGGAGCGTCCCGATTCGGTCCGCGGGAATGCGCCTCCGATGAAGAGCTTGCAGGTCTTGATGACGTCCAGTCGTGCGTTCATGATGCGTTCTCGGCGTAGGGAAGGAACATCGGTCAACTCTCCAGGAACTTCGCCATCGCGGGGCGGTATCGTTGGAACGAGACGAGTGCGAGGCAGGCGATCACCAGCCACCAGGTACCGCTTCGGACGGCCGAATCGTCGATCAGCGCGAGGTGCTCCCAGAATTCCCAGGCCCCGTTCTTGACGAAGTGCAGCCATGCCGACGAGGTTGCGCCGGGATCCTCGGAACCGGCCAGAAGGATCACGTCGACCGTGAACCAGACCACCCAGCCCAGAGCGAGAGCCTCGAGGATGCGCATCAGCACGTGGCCACCGATGCGCAGGATGAACGGTCGGGTTGGTCGGGGGGAATCGGTCATCTCAGAACTTCACGTAGGACTGGAGACCATGGCGGCCACCCTCCCGCCCGAATCCGGATTCCTTGAACCCGCCGAACGGCGATGCCGCATCGAACGTGTTGTAGGTGTTGCACCACACGACGCCCGCATCGAGCTTCCGGGCGATTTCGAAGACCTTCGAACCGGTGTTGGTCCATACGCCGGCGGCGAGTCCGTACGGCGTGTTGTTGGCCCGGCTGATCGCCTCCTCCGGCGTTCGGAACGTCATCACGGAGAGGACCGGGCCGAAGATCTCCTCGCGGGCGATCACGTGGCTGGGCTGGACTCCGGTGAAGAAGCAGGGTCGATGCCAGTAGCCCTTGTCCGGAAGCGCCTGCCCGCTGAACTCGTGCATGATCGCGCCTTCGTGTTCTCCGGCGTCCACGTAGCGTTCGATCGTCTTCAGCTGTTCGGCCGAGTTGATCGCACCGATGTCGGTGTTCTTGTCCAGCGGATCTCCGACCCGCAGCGACTGCATCCGATGACGGAGCTTGTCGACGACCTCGTCGACGACCGATTCCTCCACGAACAGACGAGAGCCTGCGCAGCAGACGTGCCCCTGGTTGAACCAGATCGAGGAGACGACGCCCTCGACGGCCTGGTCGATCGCGGCGTCGGCGAAGATGATGTTCGGGCTCTTGCCTCCGAGCTCCAGAGTCAGCTTCTTGCTGGTGCCGGCGACCGATCGGGCGAGGACCTTTCCGACCTCGGTCGAACCGGTGAACGCCACCTTGCGGACATCGGGATGTTCGGCCAGCGCTGCGCCGGTCGCTCCGGCTCCGGTGACGATGTTGACCACCCCCGGTGGAAGATCGACCTCCTGCAGGATCTCGGCGAGTTTCAATGCGGTCAGCGAGGTCGTTTCCGCCGGCTTGAGCACGCAGGTGTTGCCGCAGGCGAGTGCAGGGGCCAGTTTCCAGGCCGCCATCATCAACGGGAAGTTCCAGGGGATGATCTGGCCGCAGACGCCGATCGGCTTCGGGGTGCGACCGGGAAATGCGTACGCGAGCTTGTCGGCCCATCCCGCGTGGTAGAAGAAGTGCTGGGCGGTGAGGGGCAGATCGACGTCCCTGGATTCCTTGATGGGCTTGCCGCCGTCCATGGTCTCCAGCACGGCCAGTTCCCGGGATCGTTCCTGAATTCGGCGTGCGATCCGATAGAGGTACTTCGCACGTTCGCTGGCCTTCAGCCTGGCCCATGGACCCTGCGCCTTCTTCGCCGCCTGCACCGCGGCATCGACATCCTTTGCGCCGGCGTCGGCGATGCTTGAAAGGACGTCTTCCGTCGCAGGATTGATGGTTTCGAAACGCTTCCGGGATAGCGGTGCCCGCATGGAGCCGTCGATGAACAGTCCGTACGACTCGTCGATCGGAACCGGTGTTCGTTCCGGAGCCGGACTGTAGTCCCATCCCGCGTCTGCAGGCGGATCGTGTTCGTGGGATTCGGTTGTGATGGGTTTCATGGGTGCCGAGCCGCCTGTTCAAGCTTCCGAGAAATCGTGCATGGCCATGTACTGACCGGTGATGCCCTTGAGCAGTTGCCGAAGAAGATCGTTCGTGAGGCTCGAAGCCCCGAAACGGAACAGATCCGGAGTCAGCCATTCGTCGCCGAGTGTTTCCTTGACCATCACGAGGTAGTGCAACGCCTGCTTGGCGGTCTTGATCCCCCCCGCCGGCTTCATTCCGATGCGTACGCCGGTATCCAGATAGTGGTCTCGAATCGCCTCCAGCATGATCAGTGTGACGGGCATCGTCGCCGCAGGGCTGATCTTGCCCGTCGAGGTCTTGATGAACACGTCACCGTCCTTGAGCACACCGGATGAATCCACGGCTTCGATGGCGAGGTCGCTTGCGCGTCTGACGTTGTCGTAGGTTTCGAGTTCTCCGGTCTCGAGGATGATCTTGAGGTGGGCTCCCTCGCAGGCCTGCCACACCTGCCTGATCTCCTCCGCGACCTCGCTGTGTCGTCCGGCGAGGAACGCTCCGCGGTTGATCACCATGTCGATCTCGTCGGCACCCGCCTCCACGGCAGCGGTGACGTCTCTCAGCCTGACCTCGAGCGGGTACTGGCCGCTCGGAAATCCGGTCGCCACGGATGCCACGTTGACGCCGGTGCCCGCGAGCACCTTTGCGGCCGTTCGTACGTGGGACGGGTAGACGCAGACGGCTGCGACGGAAGGTATGGGCGGATCGATGGTCCCTTCGTAGGGTCGAAGCGCCTTGCGGCACAGCGATCGGACCTTCTCAGGAGAGTCCTTGCCTTCGAGGGTCGTGAGGTCCAGCATCGAGATCGCGAGGCGGAGGCCCGACGACTTGGCTTCGGTCTTGATCGATCTCTTGGTGAAAGCCGCGGCACGCTGCTTCACCATGACCGAATCGACGAGATGGTTTCGACCGGGTTGCATGGTTCCAGTGTACCCATGACCGGCGGATCGCCCCATCGGGCCCCGCCGGACGCCGATTCAGGGCCGCACTGTATCGAAGAGGTAGTCGATGAAGCCGCCATCGACGAGGTTGATCTTCGTGACGGCTCCGGCCTGGACCGAACGGTAGGTCAGAAGGATGCCGTTGTGATTGTCGATCACGTACAGGAGATCCGATTTGGAGGTGCCGGTGCCGCTTCGGGCTGGTGCGGTCATGATCGTGAAGGAGTCGTCAGAGGAGACCATTCCGGCTTCGACCCTCGGAGTGGGATCTCGGCCGATCACCGCGAGGATGCAGATCAGCAGCACTCCTGCGCTGACGAAGAGCATTCCCTGGATCCGCCGAATTGTCGAGGTGTCGTTCATCATCTCGATTTGATAATGCTTTCGATGTCCGCCTGGATGTTGCGGTGCGCCTTGGCCTTCATGCCCTGGCCCGCATCCAGCCAGTCGACGCTGATCAGTTCGCCGTTTCGGCTCTCGAGGATCCAGACGAGGTTCGTGGCGGTGCGTTCACCCTCTCCGGCGACCATCAGGAAGTCGCCACGTCGTTCGCCGAATCCGGCCTGGACGAAGGGTGACGTGAGCGAGGAGATCAGGACCAGGAGCAGAACGGCATTGACGACGACCAATGGAATCAGTTTTCGTCGAGCGGTCGGATTCAATGTGTTCAAGGGAGTCATCGGAGCGGACTCAGTCCTGGTGGCTGCGTCGTGAAGGCATGAGGCTGATGGCCAGCACGATCCCGACGAGCACCACCATCAGAAGCATTCCGACCCAGGCCGCGGGGGCACCCTTGTTCGAAGCCGGCTGCGGTGGGGTACCACCCGGAGGAAGAACTGCCGCCGTTGCAGCGGCGATCTGCGTGAACAGGATCATGCCTGAGCAGGCGACCCATCGAACTCGTCCGGACATGTGCTTGATGTGGTTCATGATCGGATGAGGATACCCCGGAGCGAGGACCACTGGCAAGAAGGGGTCGTATTGCCCCCACCGGGGTCATCGCCGAAGGGATTCGGTGTCGTTGGCCCCGAGTCCCCGGAAGATCTCCAGCGTGGCATCCGATTGATTCAATGTGTAGAAGTGGATTCCCGCAACGCCGTGATCGAGCAGTTCGTTGCACTGTTCCGTGGCCCACTGGACGCCGACCTGGCGGACGGCGTCATCGTCGTCCTGATGCCGGTGGATGCGCCTCTGGAGCTTGGCGGGGAAGTTCGTTCCGCCGGCGAGGTCGGCCATGCGGCGCATCGTGCGGATGCCGGTGATCGGCATGATGCCGGCGATCAGCGGCACGTCGATGCCCTCGAGTTCGCAGCGTTCGCACCAGTCGTGGAAACTGGCATTGTCGAAGAACATCTGGGAGGTCACCCAGTCCGCCCCGGCGTCGACCTTCTGCTTGAGGTATTCCAGCTGCTTCAGTCGGTTCGGCGTTTCCGGGTGGCCCTCGGGAAATCCGGCGACGCCGATTCCGAAGCCTCGCGGGCTGGGGTGTCGTCCGGAATCGTTGAACGCCTTGATGTGCCGTACGAGATCGATGGCGTGCTGGTACTCGTCGTCCGTCGCGTCGTAGCCGACGTCTTCGATCGGATGATCTCCACGCAGGGTGAGGATGTTGCTGATTCCCGCTTCGGCGTACCGTTCGAGAATCGATTCGATCTCATCCCTCGTGTGCTTGATGCACGTGAGATGGGGAATCGGATCGACCCCTCCCTCCTGCTTGAGTCGTACCACGAGGTCGTTGGTGCGCTGCCTGGTCGAGCCGCCGGCTCCGTAGGTGACGGACACGAATGAAGGCTTCAAGGCGGAAAAATCGCCCATTCGAGCAAGCAGGGCATCCCACGCCGTATCGGTGCGGGGTGGAAAGAATTCGAAGCTGAAGGTCTTTCCGTCCCGTTGGATGATCTCGCTCATGTGCATAGATATGCATGGTACGCGATGGAAACGGGCCCGGTTCCGGTCTCGGAATCCAGCTTGGGTACACTGCAACGCAGGTCATGAGCGAACGTGCATCCATCCCGAGAGCGACGGTCAAGCGATTGAGTCTCTATCTTCGGGAGTTGGAGCTGCACCAATCCCGGGGCGAGACGACGGTCTCCTCCCGCACGCTCGGAGGGGACCTCGGCATCACGGACGCCCAGGTGCGACGTGATTTCGGCTACTTCGGACAGTTCGGCCAGCCGGGCATCGGATACAGCGTCGGAAGTCTGATCCTTCGGCTCAAGTCGATCCTCAAGATCGATCGGGAATGGAATGCCGCCGTCTTCGGGGTCGGGAACATCGGACGGGCGCTGCTGAACTACCCCCGTTTCGACTCCAAGGGATTCCACATCGTCGCCGCGTTCGATGTCGACGATTCCATCATCGGAACGAGCATCGGCTCGTGCGAGATCTATTCCGCGGCGGATTTCGAGCACCATGTCTCGGCGATGGGGATCGAGTTCGGAATCCTCTGCGTTCCGATGCTGGCGGCCCAGGAGGTCGCGGATCAGATGGTCGCAGCCGGTCTTCGAGGCATTCTGAATTTCACACCGAGGCGAATCGATGTCGGAGACGATGTCGATGTCGTGAGCGTCGACTTCTCGCTCGCACTCGAGCAGCTCGCCTACCAGGTGGCGATGTCGAATGAAGATGGATGAGCGCCGGTCTTGAGCGGTTTGCGTTCTGACCGTATGCTCCTCTCAGGGAGTCAGCATGCCCAGTCAAGCCAAGACAGCCGATCGATATCGTGAAGTCCGTTCCCGGATCGAGGATGCCGCAGTACGTGGTGGGCATTCTCCCGAGGGGATTCACCTGGTCGCGGTCACCAAGAACGCGTCCATTGCCCAGGTTCGTGAACTGATCGAACTCGGTCACGGAGATTTCGGGGAGGGCCGGATGCAGCACTTCCTCCAGTTCGCCGCCCAGATCGAGGAGTTTCAGGAGCGGCACCGGGAACTGGGACCCTCCGATGCGCTCGTGCCGGATGCCGTCCGATGGCACTTCATCGGCCATCTTCAGCGCAACAAGGTGAAACGCATCCTTCCCCTGACCAGACTGGTCCATTCGGTGGATTCGCTTCGGCTGGCCGAGGAGATCCAGGCCTGCCCGCTCCAGCGGGAGACCCCATCCGAAGTCCTCATCCAGGTCAATACCTCCGGCGAACGGGGCAAGTACGGCATTGCGCCCGCAGCGGTGACCCATCTGATCGATCAGATGGACACGATGATGAACATCCGCATCAGAGGTCTGATGTGCATGGCTCCATTCGGCGAGGATCCGGAGGATTCACGGAGAGTCTTCCAGAGGACCCGTGAGTTGTTCGATGAACTCAAGTCCTCCGCGATCATCGGCGAAGGGTTCGACATCCTGTCCATGGGAATGAGCAACGACTTCGAAGTCGCGGTCGAATGCGGTGCGAACGTGGTGCGTGTCGGCACGTCCATCTTCGGACCTCCGGCCGAGCCGGAAGAGGATGCGAAGGCGACGGCGTCCTCCGGTTCCTGAACAGTCGATCGATCAGGGGCGTACGGCGGCGGACAGATCAGCCGCCTTCATGCCGTTCCCGGTCGTGCTCGTCTCCAGCATGCTCTGCATGGCGGATGAACGGGCCTGGTTGAGTTCGGCCTGGGTCAATCCGATGGAATCGAGCTTGCTGTACACGTCCCGCAGTCCGTTGACGTAGTCGCGTGCCTGTGCATCTCCCGATCCCGCATCCAACCAGGAACGGAATCCTTCGCCGGAACCGTTCGATCCCGCCGAATCGCTGTAGCTCTTCCAGGCTGCCTGGATCGATTCCGCCATCGGTGCCGTTCGATTCTCACTGAGATTCGTCACCGCGTCTCCGGGCTGCCTCGTCAGCACGCCCTGGTAGGCGATGAGCGACTGTTCGGCGATGGCGCCATCGAGGCGTCCCACCTTCACTCGGACGTTTCCGGTGTCGGGATTCACATTCAACGCGTCCACCGTGTAGTCGGAGAGGATGTGGGTGCGGTCGATCGAACCTCGCAGTTCGCTTGCGGATGAAGCAGGACCTTCGACCTCGATGCCCAGGTCCCCAAGGTTCACGAGAATGATGGGTCCTTCGATGTCGATAGAATCTGTAACCAGTACTCCGCCCTCGGTTGAGCCGACATTGGAGCCTTCGGCGATGATCTGTGCACCATCATCATCTGGAATGACGGGAGTGGGTGTCGGTACGGGATCGGGTCCAGGTCCAGGTCCGGGTCCGGGTGCAGGTCCGGGTCCGGGA
>CESO01018565.1_pt1 | contig 12127 bp, 8 predicted proteins | sample 356341 | NCBI WGS metagenome assembly CESO01 (sample SAMEA2621812, study PRJEB7988) | marine metagenome | biome: marine biome (ENVO:00000447); feature: deep chlorophyll maximum layer (ENVO:xxxxxxxx); material: "saline water (ENVO:00002010), including plankton (ENVO:xxxxxxxx)" | depth 35 m
CCGGCTCGTTGACAGATTCGCGACGACGGGACTGCCCGGATTCAAGGCGAGCCATGACTTGGCGGCCAGTGCAAGGGTGTATTCCTCGCCGATGTAGCGACCCAGATCGTCGACGATCGCCAATCGATCCGCATCCGGATCCTGGGCGAATCCCACGACGGATCCGGTGGTCTTCACCACCTCGCAGAGGTCGCGGAGATTCTCCTCCTTGGGCTCCGGAGGATGGGCGAAGTGGCCATTCGTCTCGGCATTCACATGATGCAGATCACAACCCAGAAGATTCAGAAGCTGCGAGCCCGCAGGCCCTCCCGCCCCATTGACCGAATCGAGAACGACCTTGAAGCCACATGCCTGAATCGGAACCGGATCGATCTGCCCGAGAACCTTGGCGACATGGGTGTCGTGCCCTCTGGTCTCCGTGGAGATCGTCGGAAGGGCATCACTGGTCGGAATCGCCTCGTCTGATCTGTATCGTTCGATGATGCTCGAGGCCGTATCGGCAGGCGGCGCGGTCCCGTTGCCGTCCAGCAGCTTCAATCCGTTCCAGGGCGTTGGATTGTGTGATGCCGTGATCATGATGCCACCGGCTGCCCGCATGGCGCCGATCATCACACCGGCGGTGGGTGTCGTCACGATACCGAGTCGAACGACTTCACAACCAGCACCAGCGAGCCCCTGGGCCGCCGCCTCCGCGAGCATCGAACCCGAGGGTCGACTGTCACGACCGAGCACCACGCGGGGCGTGCCATTCGCGGTCGCCGCGAGATGCGATCCCCATATGGCCGCCAATCGCCGAGCGACGTCGGCTGTCATCGACGCACCCACGATACCTCTGGCTCCGGACACGGAGAGCATCAAAGGGGCCTGGTTGGGATCTGGTGCGGTCATGGTCTGGGAATCCTATCAGGCTCCGTCAAGTCGACAACGGGCCTCGCAACCGGGTGCTTCGGTGACGGCGACCGTGATCGACTCGACGCCAGCAGGCAGATCCGGATGCAGCCTGCTGGCGATGTGTCCGGCGATGTTCTCCGCTGTTGGATTCAGGGAATCGAACGGCGGCGTCTCGTTGAGATTGGCATTGATGAATGGCGACAGAACCAGGTCCAGCGAGGATTCGAGATCATGGAAGTCGCAGACCATGCCTTCCGAATCCAGTTGCGAGGATTCGAGTGTCACCCGGACCCGCCAGTCATGGCCATGCAGGGTTTCCGGCTTGCCATTGATGATCATGGCATGGGCGGCTGAGAATATTCGTTCGATGCGTATGGAATACATGCCGGCAAGATAGCCGACCGGACCGTTTCAGGCGGTGTTTCTCATTCCCATGCAGCCAGACGCGGCATCGCCGATCCGATCAGTCGCAGAGGCGCCATGTCGCCATCCTCCATCTGGAGGTCCTGCGCCTGGTCGTGCTCCACGACGAGATCGATGAATGCCCTGTTGAGCCAGCGGCCATCCTTGAACTCGAGTGTGAAAGGAGCCACGGTCGAACTCGATCCCGGAGGCAGCTGCGTGACACCCTCGAGCAGCGGCCACGAATCGGGTCCGTCCTCCCACATCAGGGCATTGGTGGGTTCATCCCAACGCAGCGAGATCCAGTGATTATCTCCCATGTTGATGTCGATGCTGTTCGACGACACGACCGAGTCCAGTGGACTCGCCGGCAGCGGGCCGAAGTCGACACCCGACCTCACCATCGACTGGAGCCGCTCGATGATGATGCGACCGGAAACGGAGGTCGAGACCGTCCGCGTGGTCGTCTGGAACGCATGGAAGGATGCGCTGAGCGCCATCATGGTCGCCAGAAGCAGCATGGCGGATATCAGGAGCGCGATCAGGAGCTCGGGTACGCTGAATGCTCTTCGTTGCAACACGGTCTGCTTCAAAGCGAACCTCCCTCGACATAGGTCCCCGGCAGAGGCGACATGCGTATCGGCCAGGGAATGCCGTCCGGCAACCGACCATCGGGGTCGTATCGCAGGGTGATCTCCCCGAATCCCGCGAAGTCCGGTGAATCCGGATCGACACCTTCTCCATCACCTTCCTCGCTGCCGAAGTAGCCCAGCGTCGTGTTGAATGCATCGGGCGTGCCGCCGTAGAACAGCGGGCCGGCCCCAGCCTGTGGACGATAGGTCATCAATACCGTCCCATGGACGTCGGCCGTACCGCGGATATCGATGAGTCCCGCGACGATCGTGCCACTGAGCTTGATCTTGGTCGCCGAATCATTCTCGAAGTTGCCCACATCGACGGACCAACCGGGCATGAGTATCGAGCTTCTGGCAAGCTCGTCGCGATCCGATTCGCTTATGCCAAGCAGGGAGGACTGGAGTGTCGCCGCATCGCCCTCGCGAATGAGATCGGGATCGTATGGATCGATGAAGCAACGGGTGTTGCCGGTCATCTGGATCTTGTTGCGCCAATGGGTGTATTCGCCCGGACGATCGCCGGCGAGCGATCCGAGGAACGTGCAGCCGTCGAACCGGATGTTGTTCGAATAGGCCCGTGTGTCGGTCACCGTCTCGTTGCCAAGGACGGAGACGAGATCGGGAAATCGTTCGGTGAAACCGCCACCACCATCGGGCTCCACGGAGCCGGAGTAGTTCCAGTTGGGATCCGTGCAGTCGGACTCCGTCTCCACCCAGGTGACCCCGATGAACGTGCAGTCTCGGAAGAGGGCGTTGGTTCCTCTGGGTATCTTCACGTCGGTGAATGTGATGTTCTCGTATACGGGCCGCTGATAATAGTCGTAGGCACCGAGGGAACCATAGGGAACGGATTCGGCAGGCTCACCGCCCGCGGGGCTGTAGGTCCCCCCGGAAGCAATTCCATTGGCGACCTGTCCAGAGCCTTCGTCACCGAATGGCTGACTCGAACCGACTCGATCGCTGAACCACGTCTGCGACGTGGAGAACATGTCCGTATTGAGTTCGATCATGTCCGGCTCCCCCACCTCGAAGGCGGCCGGAGAGACATCCGGATCGGTGGAGACCGGTCCCTGAACGAGATTCTGATATCCCTCCCCGTTGGCGACATCCCAGTCGTCCCGGGCAACGGCGAAATTCAGACCACCCCTGGCCTTCGCGTATCGATCACGTCTGTCGAGCACTCCATCCTGCCAGCCGAGCATCGTGTCCACGCCATCGATCTGACCGTCGCTGTTTCGATCCGGCAGTGCGCCGTCGACGAGCGGCCCCAGCTGCGGATCGATCTCGAACTCCATCGCACCCGAGTTCCCGGTCGCGGCGGCGAGCGTCTCGTCATAGATCACCTGACCATCGTTGTTGGAATCGAATATCCCCAGAAACAGATCGAAGTCGTCGACATACTCGTCCCCGTCACGGTCCTGGAAGTAGCTCTGCAACGTGACACCGTCGGATTCCGTGGGATGCGCTGGACGAAGCCGGTTGTCACCATCGACATCGTGAAGCGCGACCGCTGCGTAGAACTGATCGAGCTGATCGTCAAGAGAGCCATCGAGATCGTAGTAGTCGCTGCGAAGCACGAGAGGGTCACCATTGCCCGGCTCGAGTTCTCCCGGAATCGTTCCGTACAAGGAACCGATCGGACCATCGACAAGGACGTTCTTGCCGATCATGATCCGGTTGGGTGCCAGGACGGCGAACTCGATCTTCTTGTCGATGAGGAAATCCAGCTGCAGATTCCGCCTGATCCCCCGATCGTAGCCCTGACTGGTCACCCGAATCTGGGAACCATCGGAGAGCAGTTCGTATCTGAGCCGGAACCAGGGATCGGCCTGATTCGTTCCGAGTCGAATGGGCGGGGTCGAGATGATGCCGTTGCCCGAGTCGAGGATCAGCGAATGGAGGATCCCTTCATCGTCGATCGGTTCGTAGTCGTCCAGATACCGGTGGGCATCATGAATCGCATGGACGAGACCCTGACCGGATGGATCAGAGACGACGTATCCATCCGGGTCGTCGACTTCGATACTGCCATCTCCACCAACCCATGTACCCAGCCAGAGCCGCTCACCGAATTCGGAGTCGATCACCCCCTGATCGACTATGAAACGCCGGCTTTCGAGCTTCAGTCGACGGGCGGCGAATGCCAGCCCGCTCTCGGCCGCGCTCAACGCCCTCGAGATGCGCAGGGACGAATGCGCCGTCTGGACGTTGCCCTGCGCGAGAATCGCCATCACCGCCGCCAGCGAGGAGAAGATCATGAGAAACATCATGGCCAGAACCGATGCGACACCACGGCGAGCGGGGTTTCGCGATACGCGTCGGCTGAACGTGTGAGGGACAGATTGCTGTTGATAGTCTGGCATGTTGATGGAGATCCGGCGTTTCATCATTGATCATCGAATGAACACGACATTCGCTCGAACCACAATCCCGAGTTCGAGAAAGATGCGAGCTGTTCAGTCGGGCGCAATCCACCTGACCCGCGTCATCTCCCGAAGCCCGTCAACCCTCGGATCGTCCCAACGGACGACGACCTCGACCATCATCAGCTCGGAATCTCCTTCGGACACCTCCAGATTGACGTTGCCGGGATCGACGTTCCAGACCCTGATCTCCTGGGACCATCGCTCGAGGCCGACGATGGTCTCGCGGAGACTGTTCACCGGACCCGTTCCATCGATGCCCGAGAAGATCACACCGTCCCCTTCCCCATCGAAGTCGTCCAGATCATCGAAGTCCTCGAGAGTCTCCTCGTTGAGTTCGGAACCCCAGGTGAATGATCCCGCGACCGGGTCGTGTCGGGGAAGCGTCAGGGTCATCTCACGAATCTCGTTGCCCAGTCGTGCCGCCAGTCCGACCTGCTGGGCCCAGTCGTTCTGATAGTGCCAGGCCTGTTGCCCGGCCATCATCGCCAGGACACCCACACCGACGATGACGATGGCGAGCGCCGTCTCGATCAGCGTGAAGCCCGCTGGAGCTCGGCGTGCGTTTCGTCTGCGGCCTGCGATGTGTCGTTGGCGTCCGATCATGTCGATGCCTCCTTGAATTCAACCCGAGACGATGGCGCTCATCTTGAAGATGGGAAGAATGATGGCCATGGCGATGAAGCCCACGATCGAACCCATGAGCACGATCAGAATCGGTTCGATCATGCTCGTCATCGTCTTGATGGCATCGCGAAGAGCCGATGCATAGAAGCCGGCTATCTCCTCGAGCACCTCACCGAGTTTTCCCGAGTCCTCCCCGGCTGCCATCATCTGGACCACCGATCGCGGCAGAAGACTCGTTCCAGAGAGCGCCACGTTGATCTTCTGCCCCTGACGAACGGAGAGATGCACCTTTCGCCACAGTCCGCGATACAGGACATTGCCCGTGATGTCACCAGTGACGGTCATGGCGTCGAGTACCGGAACGCCCGCATTGAGCAGCTCCCCCATCGTCTGCAGGGACCGGCTGACATACAACGCCCTGAACATCGGCTTGAACAGGGGGACCTTGAGTCTCATGCCGTCGAACCAGAATCGACCCACCTCGGTTCGGATGAAGAAGATGAATCCGATGATGCCCATCAATGGGACCAGGACCAGCAGCCACCAGTTGGCGACCATCCAGTTGGAGGTCGCCATGAGGAACTTCGTCGGCCATGGAAGCGCCGCCTCCTTTCCCTCGAACACCGTTGCGAAACGCGGCAGGACGAAGGTCATCAGGAAGATCGTCACGGAGGTCGCGATGGTCGCGATGACACCCGGATAGATGCTGGCACCGATGACCATCTTCCGGGTCTCGAGCTGATGCTTCATGAAGGTCGCGATCCGATCGAGCATGTGCGCAAAGGAACCCGACATCTCGGATGCCTTGACCATGTTCACGTACAACGCATCGAACAGACGCGGATACTTGGCGATCGCCTCGGAGAACTGCTTGCCGGATTCGACGTCCTGCCGAACGGCCTGCAGGATCTTCTTGAACTTCGCGTTCTCCGTCTGGTCCGCGATGCCCTCGAGCGCCTGTCGAATGCTGATGCCGGCACGGATCATCACGGCCAACTGGGATGTGAAATCGAGCACTTCCTTCGGTGTCGGTCCCGAACTCCAGTTCAGGGCGTTGGTGAACTTCTTCACCAGATCACCCGACCCGGCCCCCTGGAGCGGTACCAGCTTGAGCACGTGCTGCCCCTGGCTTCTCAACATCGTCGCCGCCGCAGCGGCACTATCGGCGTTGAGCACGCCCCCTTGGAGCCTGCCGGTGTTGAGTCGGGCTTGATATCGATATTGCGGCATCGTGAATTCGTTTCAATCGCTGCACTCAGGCAGCAAGACTTCGCTCCATCTGCTCCGGATAGGCCGATTGCGCCACGGCATCCTGTCGACTGATGAACCCGTTGAAGTAGAGCTCCGCGATCGATGAATCCAGACTGACCATTCCGGCCCGCCGACTGGTCTCGATCACATTGGGTATTTCGAATGTCCGGTTCTCACGGATGATGTTGCGGACCGCAGGTGTACAGAGCAGCACCTCCACCGCCGGAACCATCCCGGGCCGATCCACCCGGCTGAAAAGCGTCTGGGAGACGACCGCCTGAAGCGTGTTGCCCAGCATCGATCGAATCTGATTCTGCTGACCACCCGGATACATGTCGATGATTCGCTCGACGGTCTGTCCCGCGTTGCAGGTATGCAGCGTCGAGAGGACCAGATGTCCTGTCTCGGCGGCGGACATGGCCAGTGCCGTGGTGTCCAGATCACGCATTTCACCCACCAGAATGATGTCGGGATCCTGTCGCAGCGCGTGCTTGAGTCCCGAGGCGAAGCTTGGCATGTGAACACCGAGCTCCCGCTGCTCGATGACGCACTCCTGGGATTTCAATTCATATTCGATTGGATCTTCAAGCGTCATGATGTGCTTTCGATACCGGGCGTTCATCGCCTGGATCATGGCCGCCAGCGTCGTCGATTTCCCCGAGCCCGTATCTCCCGTCACCAGAACCAGACCTCTGGGAAGCCATGTGAGCTTCTGTATGACCTCTGGAAGATTGAGATCGACAAGATCCGGAACCTTGGTTCGAATCACACGCATGGCCAACGCATGGCCCCCTCGCTGAGCGTGTGCGTTGATTCGATAACGCCCCAGCCCTTCGACGGCATGTGAAAAATCCAGATCAAGGTTTTCTTCAAATGTCTTTTTCTGACGATCGTTGACCATCCCGTCAAGGAAGGCCTTGGTCTGTTGAGCGGACAACGCCCCCTCCATCAGTGGCTCCATGACCGTGTTGACACGGATCATCGGAGGATGATCAGGCACCAGGTGCACATCACTGGCACCACGATCATCTGCCATTCGAAGAATGTCGTTGAGCTGCATCAGGAAAATCCAATCGGTGGAATGAGAATCGCCGGAGGGGCGTCAGGCTCATCTATCGACGGCGCAGCGACAACGCATCAGGACATCCCATCCATTCGGAAGAGCTCTGGCAGAAGAATGAACGATTGGAGGGACTCTCAGGAGCCTGCGGATTCATCCGGCAGGGACGATTGAGCAGACGAATCCGGTGGTGCGGGTGGCCCGGGCTCAGGAAGCACGGTGATGGTCGTCAGATCCCCGGAGGCGGCGAAGCTTGTCGAAGGCCTGTATCCGAGATCGAGCAGCGTCTCGGCGAAGACGCCCTCATCCACATAGACCAACGTGCCCGACAGCGACCAGCGTGCCGAATCGGGAACCGTTTGATTCGTCCACCCGGCGAGGTCGTAGGGAATCACGGCGGGCAATGCCAGGGGCCGCTTCTGGCCACCGGCATCGAGCGTCATCTCAGCGGCATGTCGACCCGAGTAGACCCCTCTACCGGCGACTGAGACGCTGTAGGTGAATTCCAGGGGCTCGATCGGCTTGTCGTTGGGATTCGTCAGGACCAGGTTGTAATGCAGCGCCATCGCAGTCTCATTGCGTTCGACGATTTCGACACTGTCCACGGCGATGACGGGGGGACGGGTCAGGCAGCCTCCCAGAAGGAAGCACATCGATAGAAGCAACGGGGCTTTCATGGACACACTGTATCAGGCTCGGAACAGGAGCCTCACGAGCGTCGTATGATCCTGTGTCGAATGGGCCGGAAAATGACCATGAACCACATCTGTCGAATCCTGATCGGACTCCTTCTGGCCACTCTGGCCCCGGCAGTCAGCCTTGCGCAGGCACCCCCGCCCAACCCGGTATTCGTGAACGATTCGGCAGAAGCCGCCCGAATGCTCCGTCAGGCCCGTAGTGACGCGATCAAGAACCCTTCCGAATCCATTCGGCTCATCCAGGAGATCCTCGATGAACACGGCCGGATGCTTCATCCCGACGATGATCAGGCAGGTCGTTTCATATCCGTGCGTCAGGACGCCATCGAACTCCTCTCGTCCAGCCCGGATCTGTGGAAGCGCTATGAAGCCGCCGAAGCCAAACAGGCGAATCGTCTTCTCGAGGAAGGCAGGCTTCGCCGTCTGGTGGAGACTCGATCGGTAACAACCGCAGGCCTGGAGGCGATTCTCATCCTGTCACAGTGGAATCTCGAGATGGGACGTCTGGCCACCGCCACGAGCTATCTGAAGGATGCGTTCTCACATCCACAGTTGACCGACCGAGATCGATGGTCCGCGTTGATGATGAGCGGCATGGCCGCTCATGCCAGCGGACGGTTCGCCGCCTGCGACAACTGTGTGGATGAACTGCAAGAAGCCGGCGAGGCCGCGTCACCATGGCTTGATGCACTACAACGCGTCAGGGAGGCATCTCCACCGGCCATACGAAGCGGCCGCGATGCCATCGAACGATCCCTGGAGTCACTCGGGCAGACGACCTGGCCGGCACTGTGGACCAGAGAATTCGAACGTGTTCCGGCAACGATCACCATTCAGAATGAATTTGATTCGGACCGGGTCGATCAGGATCTGGCCGAAGGCCGACTCACCACCGTCATGCCTTCGATCGTGGGTAATCGAATCGTCCTCAACGAAGGTGGTGACGTCGTCGAAGTCGATCTTCTGACCGGGCAGGAGATATGGAGGACATCCATACTCGACGAGGGCGCCAGGTCGGCACGCATCGACGATCCCATAGGTCCCACCTGTGTCGCCGTGGATGAGGACGATGTGATCACCTGGACCGGATACAGCCGGGAAAGCGGCGTGTCCGAGACGGACGACGTCGTCTGTCTCGACTTCGAGACAGGCATGGAGCGATGGCGGTTCAATCTGTCTGAAATCGTCGGGATAGACGATTCGACCGATCTCTATCCAGCCGGACCGGCGGTCATTCATGAGGACCGTGTCCTTCTACTCATGCGACGAGAACGACGACAGAAGCTCAAGAGCGTCTATCTGCTGGCGCTCGACAGACTCGATGGAACACTCGTGTTCACGACCTACATCGCCTCGACGAGCAGCCAGTCGGATGGGCTTCGACCACTCACGATGCCGGTCGTCGATGGCAGTGACGTGCTGGTGTCGACCTCGATCGGAGCCATTGCCAGTGTCGATATCGCCAGTGGAAGAATCAAATGGCTTCAGAGAATGGCGACACCCATCAGCAGCACGCTGGCCACCAGCCGGGTTCGCCCCTATCAGCTGCACAGACCGATCGTGTTCGATGATCAGGTGATCTCGCTCACGCCCGACTACCGGAGCATGGTGCGTCTTGACCGCGAGACCGGCCGGATTCTTCAACGGATCTCACTCGATACTCGACTGGACGGGAGCCCGCCGGCCTATCTCCTCAGCGATGGTGAACGCGTCTTCGTCATCGGCAGTTCCATCACGGCTTTCGATTCCGGGGATCTGTCCGAACCGATCTGGACGAACTGGCCACGATCGGGTTCGCGAAACACTCCATTGCCCGGGAGAGTTCATGTTGCAGGAGATCAACTGCTGGTACCGACCGGTGACGAGCTCCTCTTTGTGGATGGACTGTCCGGACAGCTCGTCGATTCGATCGATCTGAAGGGCTCGAGCCTACCCATGATCAGCAACGGACATCTGCTCCTGACCGATCCCAGTGGAATGTCCCTGCATGCCGACACCGACATCATGGCCGAAGCCCTCTCGGAACGGCTGACTGAACGGCCCATGGATCTGGAGGCAGTTCTCAGCACCGCCCGACTCTCCGCCAGATCGGGCGACACTCGCGCATTGCTGGATTGGTCGGCTCGATTGACACAGGTGATCGGAGCCGATGACGACACCCGACGAACACGGACGATTCGGAGACTTCTCTTCGATGAGCTTCGAGATCAAATCGAGACAGCCGCATTCGATTGGAACGACGCGCCAAGAATTCAGCGGATACTCGATTCCCTGACTGTCGACACACCTCTGGAGGCTTCGGCGAAGATCGCCATGGCCGACTGGCAGATGAATCACGACATGCCCGCGGCCATCGTCCAGTGGCAGGCGCTTTCATCCGATCCATTGATCTCCAATCAGCTCCATGAGGAGAATGGCGTGCTGGCGCCCGCTGGCGAATGGGCCAGAAACAGACTCTCGATGATCGAAGAGACGTATCCAGAACTCATGATGCCATCGACTGGACAGGACATTGATGCATCCAGTCCATGGAAACGGAGATTGGCCGATCTGGCATTCGATCTGAGATCCGGCAAGAGATCGACCGCTTTGGATACTCGAACTCTGGAGACACTGGAGGACTCCCTTCGTCGGTCGAGAGCCCATGTCGGGCTCCAGATCCTTGATCTTTGGTCGACTGCCCGCGAGGGCGACGACGTCTTGCCGGATGGACAGACACGATCCCAATGGAGACAAAGACTGCTCGAGAGCGAACTGCCTGACATCCCCCGGGGCGAGGTGATCGGCGGGCAGTCGCTTCGATGGCCAGGGATCCTCGTACCGGCTCTGGACGCCTCTTCCGATCGAAGTCTGTCCAGAACGGGATTTCTCAGATCGTTTGAAGACACTGTGACATGGCATGAAGGAGCGGGCTTCGAGCCTCGCTGGACGAGACCCATCCCTGGTCGTGAGTGCTCCATAGTGTGGCAGGATGATGGTTTGATCCTCCTCCAGATCGCAGAACTGGGACGCCCGAGAACGCTGATCTGCCTTTCACTGACCGACGGTGGTCTGCAATGGGACATGGATCTTCCAGAAGACGCCTTCGTGGATGAGATGCCGCCCGTCGGTGGCGATGTCAATCAGTCGCCGCTGAATACCGCCAGCTGGATCGCCGTGGAGCCAGTTGAGGATCGACTGGTGTTGATTCATCAGGATGGTCGAGCGATCGCCGTCGATCCCGATTCTGACGCGGCCGTGGTCTGGTCATCACAGCTCCCCGACCATTTCATTCAGGATCATGCACCATGGCAGAATGGTGTGGCCGTCATCGGCTATCGCTCGATCGACATCAAGGATCCCTGGTTGAACCGTGGACCTCGTGAAGGAGACATGATTCTGGGTTGGTTCGATGCCGATACCGGAGAAGTGCTGTGGAGAGATCTGCCCACACAGATCGGCGCCGCCAGCTGGCTGGAATCGAACGATGTCGGGGATCTGATCGTCGGCGGCACCACTGGAGCAGCCCTCTACCGAACTCCCGGAGAGGGGCCCAGCTGGATTTCCCAGGATCGCTCGCTCCATATCAATCGCATGCTCGACGGCATCGAGTTGACCTCCCGAGTTCTCCAGACCACCAATCTGAAGTACGACCGAACCGCCTTCTCGCTGCGAACGGGACGAAAGCTCGATTTGGAGGCGCTTCCAGAGCGATCGCTGAGGACTGGAATACCCATGATCCGCAGACATGGTGACAGTCAGAGCCTTGTATTCGACAAGATGATCCTCATCCTGGACTCTCAGGGGCGAGTCACAGGATCGAATGCCGGCACGAGAGCGCTCAACCATCGTCTGGACGAATCCGTCGCCTTCTCGGATGGAATTGTCCTGCTCGATCGGATCGACCCCCGCCTCCATTCGACCGCTGGACGCTCCTCCGCTCGAAACTTCTATCAGGTGCAGGTCATTGCACCGGATGGAAAAGGCGTCGAGATACTTGACCTCTTCCCGCTCGACAGTAGAATTCGCGCCGGGCGTGCGATGCGTGACTCTCTGCTTCTGACCACCGAAGAGGAAGTCCTCGCCATCACGCTTCCTCCCGCCATTGATGCCCCATGAGATCCCCCAAATGAGCAAAGACATGAACGAAGCAATCGAAAG
>CESO01047823.1_pt1 | contig 12120 bp, 9 predicted proteins | sample 356341 | NCBI WGS metagenome assembly CESO01 (sample SAMEA2621812, study PRJEB7988) | marine metagenome | biome: marine biome (ENVO:00000447); feature: deep chlorophyll maximum layer (ENVO:xxxxxxxx); material: "saline water (ENVO:00002010), including plankton (ENVO:xxxxxxxx)" | depth 35 m
GGCATAATACTGCTTCCAGGCTGCAAGGCTTTTAGTTCAATATCAGATATTCCTGCCAATGGACCACTATTCATCCATCGAAGGTCATTTGAAACTTTCATTAGTATGACAGCAAGGTTCTTTAATTCTCCTGATAATTGAACTGAACAATCTTGAGCACTCAGCTCATGATACAAATTCTTAGCTGGAGTACACTTAGACTTTTTACCTAATAAGTTTGTCATTTCTTGAGCAAAATATTTTGAAAATTGTTTATGAGCATTTATTCCACTCCCAACAGCTGTGCCTCCTTGTGGCAGCTCAAGAAGTTTCTTTTCTATAATATTTAACATTTCTTTTGAAGATTTTAATTGGCTAGACCACGCTTTTAATTCCTCAGAAAAATCAATTGGCATAGCATCCATTAAGTGAGTTCTACCAGTTTTAATAATTCCATTTAAAGATTCCGCTTTCTCATCAACCGCTTTAATTAAACCATCCATGGCTGGAAATAGCTTTTTTGTTAAATCCATATGGGCGCTAATTTTAATTGCTGTAGGAATGACATCATTGCTGCTTTGGCTCATGTTTACATCATCATTTGGACTAATATTAACTTTTGCATATTTTGAAGCTATAGAAGCTATTACTTCGTTAGCATTCATATTTGAACTTGTTCCAGATCCTGTTTGAAATACATCAATAGGAAACTCATGGTGATGTTTTTCCTGCCAGACTTCTTTTGACGCCTTTGAAATTGCTTTAGATTTTTTTGATGAAATTAATTTTAATTTCAAATTGGCCTTAGCTGCAGCATCTTTTATAAAACCTAAAGAAGATACAAATGATTTAGTAAAAGGAAAATCCATTTTGATGCCGCTAATTGGGAAATTATTTACAGCTCTTTGTGTTTGAGCACCCCATAATGCCTTAGCAGGAACTTTTACATCCCCTAAACTATCTTTTTCGATTCTATATTTCATATTTGGTTCTTTATTTGATAAGCTATTTTAACATTATTGAGCTTAGGAGTATAAAAACTATGTCAAATGTTGCACCCATTAAAATTGATATCACTAGTGGTAAATTACCAATAAAAGAAAAGGGGCTGGTTTTCCAGGAATTTGCTAATCCAGCAGAGGAAAGAAGAAATCAACTAGAAAAGCTTGCGGCTGGATTTAGACTCTTTGATTACTTTGGTTTTAATGAAGGAGTTGCTGGTCATATTACCTACAGAGATCCTGAATTTAAGGATCACTTTTGGGTAAACCCTTTAGGTGTTCACTTCTCTCAAATTTCTGTATCAGATCTATTGTTAGTTAATCATGATGGGAAAGTGGTTCAAGGTGATAAGGATGTAAATGTTGCTGCATTTGCAATACATTCAAGACTTCATAAGGCCAGACCAGACGTAAATGCTGCAGCCCATTCACATTCAATTTATGGAAGAACATTTTCTACTCTTGGAAAGCTATTAGATCCTATTTCTCAAGATGCATGTGCATTTTATGAAAACCAAGGTATTTATGAAGATTTCTCTGGTGTTGTTGAAGAGGTTAATGAAGGCGATGAAATTGCCAAAGCTTTAGGAGATAAAAAAGTTGCCATTCTTCAGAATCACGGAATCTTAACAACAGGACCCTCTGTAGACATTGCTTTATGGTTTTATATGTCAATGGAAAGATGTTGTCAGGCTCAATTAATGGCAGAAGCTGCAGGTGAACCAAAAATTATTCCGCATGAAACTGCGATCAAAACAAGAGAATTCATAGCGAATGACATTGCTGCATGGGCAAGCTATCAACCTGCATTTGATAAAATAGTAAAAATGCAACCAGATCTTTTAGATTAGCCAGCTGGAACAATTATCGCCTTAGTTTCAAGGCACTCTTCAAGACCATGCTTGCCATGCTCTCTTCCATTTCCAGAAGACTTATAGCCTCCAAACGGAGCTGCATTTCCTCTAGCTCCACCATTGATAGTAATCTGTCCAGCTCTTATTTGATTCCCAACCTCAATGGCATGAGATAGTTCGCCTTGCACATACCCAGCAAGACCATATTCTGTGTCATTTGCAATATCAATTGCTTCCTCTTCCGTTTCATACTTCATAATACATAAAACAGGTCCAAAAATTTCCTCTCTAGCAATAGTCATATCATTAGTTACATTAGCAAAAACTGTGGGTTTAACATAATATCCTTTGTCATAACCTTCTGGCTTCTCAACTCCACCTGCAACTAAACTAGCTCCTTCTTCAATACCTATTTCTATCATCTTAATTATTTTTTCGTATTGAGTTTTATTTGAAATAGGTCCTAGTCTAAATTCACCATTGGGATCTCCTACTGAAGTGTTATTAGCGGTAGCTACTGCAACTTCAACTGCCTTGTCATAGTTTTTTGAGGAAACCAACATTCTTGTTGGAGCATTGCACGATTGACCAGAATTTAAAAAACAATGTCCTGCACCACCTTTTACTGATTTCTCTAAATCAACAACATCATCTAAGATAATATTTGCAGATTTACCACCAAGCTCCTGTTGAACTCTTTTCACCGTAGTTGCCGACGCTTGAGCCACGGCTATACCGGCTCTGGTTGAACCAGTGAATGACATCATATCTACCTTTTCATGTTCTGATAAAGCAGCGCCAACTATTGGCCCATATCCATTAACTAAGTTAAATACTCCTTTTGGAACACCTGCATCATGCATTACTTCAGCAAGTAACATGGAGCAGTATGGTGATATTTCACTCGGTTTTAAGATCATAGTACAACCTGCTGCAATAGCTGCAGATACTTTTGTTGTAATTTGATTCATTGGCCAATTCCAAGGAGTAATCATCCCAATAACACCTATAGGCTCTCTTCTTAAAGTATATCCACCCTCTTCTTTTTCAAACTCATACTCTTCTAGAGCTTCTAAAGTTTCTTTAAAGTTTATAAGTCCTGTATTTGCTTGAGCTCTTTCTGATAACCAGATTGGTGCGCCCATCTCTTTTGTGATGACCTCAACAAAGTCTTTATATCTATTTTCATACTCTTGAATGATTTTTTTTAGAAGATTAATCCTTTCTTCTTTAGAAGATTTTGAAAACGAATCAAATGCCTCACTGGCTGCAATAACTGCTGCATCAATATCTTCTTTTGTTCCAGCGGTAACTTGACCAATAACTTCTTCGTTAGCTGGATTTATTACATCAATTAATTCATTTGAATCTGACTTTATCCATTCACCATTGATATAAAAATTTAGATCGTTACTCATATCATTCTCCATGAAATTTTAGACATAAAATTATAACTAAATACTTATAAATGAACTAGGAAGATTTTTTTAGAACAATCCTTTTATTTCTTTTTCTTCGTCTAGCCCAATTGCTTCAGCAGCTGGAACTCTCGGTAATCCTGGCATAGTCATGATTTCTCCACAAACCACAACTACAAATTCAGCGCCAGCTGAAAGTCGTACTTCTCTTATAGGCACATCATGACCAACTGGAGCTCCCATTAGTAACGGATCTGTAGAGAAACTGTACTGAGTTTTTGCCATACAAATTGGGTAATCTCCAAACCCATCGTCTTCAAGCTTTTTAAATTGATTTCTAACTTTTTTGTCTGCAATAATTTCAGAAGCACCATAAATATTTTTAGCAATGTGTTCTGTCTTATCCCACAAGGTCATTTCATCTTCATATAAGGTCTTAAACTCAGCAGAGTTTGAATCGGCTATCTTCGCAACCTCTTCTGCTAATTCTGCTGCACCTCCGCCTCCCTTTTCCCAATGAGATGAAATTTTGCACTGAACACCTAAATTTTTACAAAAATTAATTATTTGCTCATGCTCATTTTTAGTATCCGTTACATAATCATTTATACCAACGACAACAGGAACACCAAATTTACCAATATTTTCTATATGTTTACCTAAGTTTTCGCATCCTTTTAAAACTGCTTCTACATTTTCAGCACTAAGTTGATCTTTTTTAATGCCACCATGCATTTTTAATGCCTTAGTAGTAGCTACTAAAACTACAACATCTGGTTTGAGTCCAGATTTTCTGCATTTAATATCAAAGAATTTTTCAGCTCCAAGATCTGCTCCAAAACCTGCTTCAGTTACTACATAATCTGCTAATTTAAGTGCTGTTTTTGTTGAAACTACTGAATTACAACCATGAGCTATATTAGCAAATGGGCCCCCATGCATGAACGCAGGATTATTTTCTAATGTTTGAACTAGATTTGGTTGAAAGGCATCTTTTAAAAGTGCAGTTATAGCTCCGTCTGCATTTAGCTGTTTAGCTCTTACAGGCTCATTGCTTTTTGTATAACCAATAACGATATTTCCAATTCTTGTTTGTAGGTCGCTAAGATCTGAAGCTAAACAAAAAACAGCCATTATTTCTGAAGCAACAGTTATGTCATATCCGCTTTGGCGTGGAATGCCATTACCAGTTCCACCTAGGCCACAAGTTATATCTCTCAATGATCTGTCATTCATATCAACAACTCTTTTCCATGTAATTCTTCTAGGATCAATATTAAGCTCATTATCCCAGTGAATATGATTATCGATGAGGGCTGATAATAAGTTATGAGCAGCTCCAATTGCATGAAAGTCTCCAGTAAAATGAAGATTGATATCAGTCATTGGAATGACTTGCGCATTACCTCCGCCAGCAGCACCACCCTTCATTCCAAAACACGGGCCTAAACTTGGCTCTCTTAAACATATCATTGCTTTCTTACCTATGTGACATAGACCATCAACCAAACCAACGCTGGTAGTTGTTTTTCCTTCTCCTGCTGGAGTAGGAGAAATAGCAGTAACAAGAATTAATTTACCATCATCATTTTTTGTTAATGAATTAACAAGATCATGAGAAAGCTTGGCTTTATCATCACCAAATCTAATTAAATCTTTCTTTTGTATATCTATTGATTCAGCAATCTCATCAATAGGTTTTTTATGAGCAGCATTTGCTATCTCTAGATCACTTGGATATGTTCCCATAATTCCTCCATATACCCCTAAAATCAAATCTCAGTATACATAAGTGGTAGTATGTAAACTAGAAAAAATTTTTAATTTTTAGCTTCATTAAAAGCATCGATTGCTCTCAATCTTGATTCTTTGAGATCCAATATTTGAGTTGGGTATTTACATGCAGATCTTATTTCATCCGATGGATCATGTATCTCTTTTTTATCAATATTTTTTAACTCATTTACGTATTTTTTTATAAACAAGCCTTCGGAATCAAAATTTTTTGACTGTGTAAGTGGATTAAAAATTCTAAAATATGGTGCGGCATCAGTACCAGTGGAGCTACTCCACTGCCATCCTCCATTATTAGAAGAGAAGTCTCCATCAATAAGATTTTGCATAAAGTATGCTTCTCCCAAACGCCAATCATGAAGCATATTTTTAGTAAAGAACATTGCAACTACCATCCTTAACCTATTGTGCATCCATCCCTCGTGCTTTAACTGCCTCATTGCTGCATCTATTAAAGGAAATCCTGTATTACCATTCTTCCATGCCTTAAACTCCTCTTCTTCAAAGCGCCATTTAATTTTTTTTGTGTATTCTTGAAATGGCATGCCTTTACTTACACGCGGAAAAGAAAACATTATATTTTTATAAAACTCTCTCCAGACTATCTCGTCTATCCATTTAGTTATTCCTTTCTCACCAGAATCTAATTCAAAATTATTTTTTTTCAATGCTTCTAAAATACATCTTTTTGGCGACAGAACTCCTGATGCTAAATAAGGAGATATCCTGCTTGTACCGTCAATAATTGGTTCATTTCTGTCTTTAGCATAATTAAGTATTTTGTTATCTAAATAATTATCTAGCCTTTTGAGAGCTTCTTTTTCACCAACTGGCCATAATGACATATCAACAATGTGATCTTTTTTAAAAGCAAAATCAAAATCATTTATATTTGAGCATATTTCTGTTCTTGCTTTTGGTATGTAGTTATATTCAATATCCAAAAGATCAATATCAAAATTTTCAACCCATTTTTTTTTAAATGGTGTAAAAACTGAGTATGGTTTACCCTCACCAGTTTTAAATGTGCCTGCAGGGAAAAGCGTCTGAGAGTCAAAAGAAAAAGATTTTATATTGTTATATGTTAACAACTCTTCAACTTTTTTATCTCTTAATTCCTCGTCTATTCCAAATTGATTATTCCAATGAACATCTGTTATTGATCTTTCATTTAATAGATTAAGAATTTTTTTTGGGTCCTCATTAAAGCCATCTGAGCTAATTACTGTTAGTGGGATATTTATTTTGTTTAATGATTTTTCTAAACTTTTTAAGTTTTCAATAATAAATTCAATTTTACTGTTAGCTTCATTATGCAATTCCAATTGATTTTTTGAATATATGTAGACTCCATGGACCTCTTTAGATTGAGAACATGCAGCTCTTAATGCTGGATTATCGTCCATACGCAAGTCATTTCTAAACCAAACTAAACTTTTCATTTTTTATATTCTTGAATTTGAAAAAATTACATCAACTTGATAGTTATCTCGGATATTTGATATTTTTGCTGATCCGCCTGCTGAGCTAACGATCGCAGCACCAGCAACTATGTCCCATAAATATATCCCATTTTCTTTATAAAGATCTCCCTTTCCACAAGCAACATAACAAGATGCTAATGCAGCAGAACCAATCATTCTTACTTTTTTCCATGACTGCATATCACTTAGCATTTCTTTTAATGCATTATCAGAGTAATCTGTATCGTGCGGCAATCCTGTAATTAAAATTCCTTTATTTATTTTATCAATATTAGAAACATGTATTTCTTCATCATTAAGTGTTGCTTTCTTAAGTTCATCATTACCGACATACAGGTCATCATTATTAAAGTCATATATTACACCTGCAACTGGTTTCATATTGTGAACCAACCCAATAGAAACACAGCATATCGGAATGCCTCGATTATAATTTGCAGTACCATCAAGAGGATCAATAACCCAAAAAAATTCACCAAGATTCTCTTGAGACTTTCCACTCTCTTCTGCAAGAATTGGATATTCAGAACTTGAGGTTATTATTTCCTTTATTAAATTTTCAGAACTAACATCTGCTTTAAGTTTGACATCTTTTGAGCTACTGGATGTTTCTTTATTTAAAATACTTTTATTATCTAAAAGTAATTTGCCCGAGCTCCTTGCTGCTTTAATAGCAATGTTTATTTCATTATCTAAAATCATTTATCCTTTGTATTGAACTCTATAAATTGCATCATATTTATCATCTGAAATAAGCATCGATCCATCACTCATAATAAATGGTGATACAGGCCTACCCCAATCTTTTTCATTTTGAAGCCAGCCAGTAATAAAGTCTTCCTGATAAAGAAAGTCCCCGTTTTTATCTAGTTTTACAAATATTACTTTGTAACCTGACTTACCGTTATATTTATTCCATGAGCCATGCAATGCTATAAAAAGACTATTTTTATATTTTTCTGGAAATATATTTTTATCATAAAAAGTAATTCCAAGCGGGGCTACATGCGGCCCAAGCTCGGCAATTGGATCAACAAATTCCATATCTACATTTGGGATTAATTTTCCAAATTCTGGATCTATTACATCTTTAGCATGTTTGTATGGATAACCAAAAAAACTTCCATCTTTTTTAATTACATTTAACTCGCAAGAAGGAGAGTTATCACCCAGCCAGTCTCTTCCATTATCAGAAAAATATAATTTATTTGTTACAGGATGCCAGTCAAACCCAACAGAGTTTCTTACTCCAGATGCTACAGTAACTAACTCACCATTCTCATATTTATGTATTGCTGCAAATCTTTCATCTTTGGTTTGAGGTTCAAGGCAGATATTGCATGGGACACCTACAGGTATATATAAATTGTTATCAGGTCCAAAATCAATATACTTGTATCCGTGCCATGTTTCTGATGGCAAGTCATCCATGAATACTTCTTTTTTTGGAATCTTGCCTGGATTTCTCAGCCAACCATCTATGTTGTTAATAATCCATATCTTATCAATTTCAGAAAAATATAAGTTACCCTTATGTACAGTAACTCCCGTAGGATTTTGAAGACCATTTGCTATCAAGATCTTCTCTTCAGCAAAACCATCGTTATCATTATCACTCAAAGCATAAATGCTCTTACCATTCTTTGAGCCTACTATAATGTAGCCATCTTCACTTTCAGTTATTTGCCTAGGTGATTCTATGTTTTCAGCATAAATAGTGATCTGAAAACCTTCAGGTATATTTAGCTTATTAACATCGTTTGATTGAACATTTAAAATTAATCCAAAATATAGTCCAAATAGATACGTTCTTTTTTTATTCATATATGTTTCTAGTTATAATATTGAGTCTTTATATTATAAAATAAATCTATGTCTAATAGCTTAGCAATTTCTATATTCCTTTTGGCTTTCTTTGCTTCAATAACCTTCAATGGTTTTTTTCGTAATATAGCAAAAAAGAAAAATATTCTTATAGATATTCCAGATAAGAGCCGTAAATTTCATTTCAGAGAAACTCCACTAACTGGGGGTATTGGTATTTTTTTTAGTATATTAATAAGTGGTTTTCTTTTAACAGGTCTTACAGATGTAGGATATTCAGTTAATCTTAATAGTAGTTTTCTTGAAAATACTGCACTAAACAACGGATCTATATCGAAAAACTTTGAAGTAAATAACGAAGACTATAAATTGTCTCTTAGTCAAGACGACGATAAAGGAAATATGTCTGTACAGATTGATCCTATAAATAGTGAGTCTAAACAAAATAAATCCAAAGTTAAGATTTTTCCATTATCTGAAAATAGATTTAAAGTTTTGCTTCCTGACGGAAAAGAAAAGTTTTATATAAGTGAAGGTGAAAAAATTTATGAAGTATCAAATGACAGTAACTCAATAATTGAAACTTTTACTCCAGAGAATACAGATCACGACAGAATCAAGTTAGATAATTTTTCACTATCATTATATTTGTGCGCCCTATTCATTATGATTTTTATGATATTTGATGATTATTTTGAAATTAGAGCCTTGTACAGGCTAATTTTTCAATCTTTAGTTGTATTATTAATGATTTTTATGACAGATGAAAAAATATCTGGAGTTGGTGATTTGATGGGATCAGGTGGAATTAATCTTGGAGTTTTTTCAATTCCATTTACAGTATTTTGTGTTGTAGGTCTTATGAATGCTTTCAATATGATAGATGGATTAAATGGCATATGTGCCTCTTTGGCATTGGTTCCTATTTCATTTGTTGCCTTCTTTGGTCATTTTTCATATGGCCTGTTGATACCCATTGGTGCGATTATAGGCTTTCTTGCATATAACTTAGGATACTTAGGTAAAAAAAGAAGAGTTTTTCTTGGTGATAGCGGCTCAAATATGCTTGGCTTCGCAGTTGCTTTTATATGTATTGAGTACAGTCAGAATATCAATCATGCAAGTTTTATAAACCCAATAACCGCATTGTGGCTGGTTGCTATTCCTCTTTTAGACTGCATTGTAGTGCTCGTATCTAGAATATTAAAAGGAATAATGCCATTTAGACCAGGAAGAGATCACTTACATCATAGACTTCTTGATATGGGCTTCTCACCTAAAAAAATACTATTAATTTTTGTTTCTCTTTCTATAATTCTTGCATCATTAGGTTATTATTTTGAGCAAAACTTTCCTAATAAGGAATATATCTCTTTTTATTCATTTGCGCTATTATCAATATTCTATTATTTATTAAGCAAAACCAAACTACAGAAAAATGTTTAATTTCTTTAAAAAAAGTAGCTCAAAGGAGGTTGATAATAATAAACCATCCTTTGAGATTGAGCTGACTGCAGCTGTATTAGCTTATGAAATTGCAAGATCTGATGGAGATGTCGGAAATGCAGAGCTAAAACTTTTAATGGAAGAAATCAAAATAATTTCTAACAAAGTTGGAAAGGATGAGAATGAGATCTTTCAAATAATTGAAATATATAGTAATGATAGTGTCTCTTTTTATGAATTTGTTGAAGATATAAACTCCAACTACTCTAAAGAAGAAAAACATTCATTGTTAAAATTTATGTGGGATATAGCTTTTGCGGATGGAAAGCTTGATGTAAATGAAGAAAGACTTATTAGAAGACTTGCGGATCTTATAAAAATAAAAGATATTGAAGTATTAAAACTTAAAGATTCTGCAAGAATTAATTAAGAAGACTTAATATTCTATAAAGCTAGCGTTATCTCTTAAGAATTTTTCTGACTCCAACCGATCACACTCTCCAGGATAGTGATTAATGTTTTGATCGTATAGATCATCTCCAACAAAAGTAAACATCTGTAAAAGAATTACACATTTTTCTAGATCATTGACTCTAGTATCAATATATAATTCCTCTGACAATGATTTAAAAGAATTTTTTATATCGGACATCTTTAAATTATTTTTTTCATCTAAAATTATGAATTCTGGGTTAGCGCTACCCGCATCATAAGGTTCCCAATATATAGAATTAGTTGAACTTCCTGGAGATCCGTATTTTGCAAAATTAGACCAAAACGTCATCATATTCTTAGATACATAACGTTTTGATGAACTTGGTGGATATATTAAAGTCGAAAGAGGAAAGCCTCCAACAAGTTTAGAATTTCCAGCTAAAAGGGGTATTTCTGTTGCATGTGCTGCACCAATAAGTTTTTTGAAATCTCCGACGATAAATCTTCTGTGATCATCCCAATCAAACCTGTAAGAATATAATTTATTATTTCCAGCCTTTGAAAGGTTATTAAGAGGAATATCAACACCCCTTATTTTCCAGGCTGCGCTTCTATAATAATTAAATGCTTCAAAGGCGTCTTCATTGGTTAATATAACACTGGGTATACCTAGTATTGAGCCTATAAAAGAATAATCAAGTTCAACAAAATATTCAGCTGTAGCAAGCCACAATTTAACTTCATCTGCATTCGAGCCAGCAATTAGTGGCACATTGTTAACAAAATCTTTATCTTGTAAAGACTCTCTCAACCCTATACTTGGAATAACAATTCCATCAGAGGTTAAAAGAGGTAGTTCTTGATATGATTCTCTATTTGCATAAATCTTAAAAAAATCTTCTGCTGATATGTTGAGTAAAATATCTCTTATTTCTTCTTTGCCAACCTTTTTTTGATCATCCTGAATTATGTTATTTACAACTTCCCAGCTTGTGAAGTCTGACGTCGCTGTGTATTTATCTTGTTTATATGCATTCTTTGGTGAAATTGATGTTGTATATCCTGACATTGCTATGGCTTTATGAAACAAACCTTTTGCACTTTTCGATACAAGGAGAGAATAAACATTATGTCCACCAGCGGATTCACCAAATATGGTTACATTATTTGGGTCACCTCCAAATAAACTTATATTTTTTTGAACCCAGTCTAGAGCAGAAATTATATCCAGAGTCCCAAAATTAGAAGTCTTGTCAATACCATCTTGAAGATCTTGAATGGCTGGATGTGTAAACCATCCAAAAGGACCAAGTCTATAATTTATTCTTACAATAATTACTTCATGTTTTTTTACCATCTTATTAAATTCATAAAGATCTTTAAGGCCAGAAGTATTTCCACCTCCATGTATCCAAAACATTACAGGCAAAGGATTGTTTTTATTATTCTTTGGTGCAAAGATGTCTAGATATAAACAATCTTCAGTACCAGATATGCTTTTATCTGAAAACTGTGAAGAACCACCCAAAGAAGAAGTTTTTTGAACACAGAAATTATCATCTTTTGGTTCAATATTTAAATTTGGTGATATTAATTCTTTTGGTGCTCTCCACCTAAGATCGCCAACTGGTGGTTGTGCATAAGGTATATCATGCCAAGAAATAACCTTTCCATTTAATTGACCTTCAGTAATACCAGAAGAGGTAGAAACAGAATAGTTACCATTAACAAAAAAGCTTATGGTAGTTATTGTTAATAATAGTTTAATTTTGAGAAACATCGTTAAATTTATAATATATAGTTAGTATTTTGAAGTAAATAAAATTATATTATAACTCAATTTCGGGATGTAGCGCAGCCTGGTAGCGCACTACACTGGGGGTGT
>CESO01038539.1_pt1 | contig 12110 bp, 7 predicted proteins | sample 356341 | NCBI WGS metagenome assembly CESO01 (sample SAMEA2621812, study PRJEB7988) | marine metagenome | biome: marine biome (ENVO:00000447); feature: deep chlorophyll maximum layer (ENVO:xxxxxxxx); material: "saline water (ENVO:00002010), including plankton (ENVO:xxxxxxxx)" | depth 35 m
TGTCATAAATAATAAAGCTCTCAAATCCAAACTTAAAGCCTGGCACTATGCAAATCCAAATTCAAGGGAAAAAGGTAAAATTGTATTCCCTGTTCAACTCGCCTTTGGCGATAAAATTGTTACAATTAATAGTGAAGAAGAAATGAAAGCTCTTCATCAAAATTTAAAAAAAAAAACCAAAAATGGTGAAAAAAAATAATTAATTTATAATTCTCCTTTATATTATTGTTGCATTAAGCTATTTATTTTTGGAATTTATATATTTTATAAAACATCTAATTGATAACTATATTTTATTAAAAAGCTTTTAGAATTTAAATTGTCAAAATAATCATTATCCTTAAAGCTGTTAAATACAATAAATAATCCTGTATTTGCACTTTTTATCAACCCAAATTTAGCATTTAGAGAAACTAAATTAGTTATGTTATTGTATTGTAAATAGCTTTGAATAAAGGTCTTTGGATTAAATGAATAAATCAACCTAATTCCCGTTGCAATTGCAGTAACATCTCCGTTTGGAAGTTTAAGATTATTATAATCTAAATTAAATTCAGAATTAAATTTATTTCCAAATTGTATTGTTCCTCTATTAGATGCTGAAAAACGATTACCACCAAAATATCCTCCAATTCTAATTCTACTGTAGAAATAAAACTTTTTATTTTTATTTGTCATCAAAACAGGCATGAATTCTGCCCATTTATAATTACCAGGAGGAATTTTTACCCCTTTAATTGAAAATTCTTCAAAAACACCCTCTTCAACAAAATTAACACCAGTATGAATTTCAAAACTACTTTCCCAAGCCCAATGATTATCAACATGAACAAAACTGGAAATAAGTTGATTATTAAAGTTCGTGTAAGAATTTGCCCAAATATGGGGTCTAACTTCTAAAAGTTTTCCCATATTTTTAACTCTAATAGTTTTAAAAACCAAGAACTCAGGTTTTTTAAATGCTTTCCTTGACAAAAAACCAACTTCTGGATTAAAACCATCTCCTAATTCGGTATATCCTGCAGCAATATTCCATCCGTCCCATTTGTATTCTCCCTTAATCTTATATGCATAATCATTAAGTTTAATACCAGGTGTGGAACTTTTAGAAATAAATCCAAAAACTTGAGCCTTTTTACCTAATCCAAGATTACCATCTAAAGCAAAAACTCTATTAAAATTTGAAGTACCAGATCCGGATTTATTTACAATAATACCTCCAAAAGAGGATCTAGTTCCAGAAAATTCATGGTTTACTCTAGCGACAGTAAAATTATTTTTTTCAATATTAGATGACCTAACTTCATCAGTAAACATTGATAAAAACCCTACATTTGTATTTTTAATTTTACCAGACAACCTAGAACCTCCTATTATTGGAACTATTTCTCCCTCACTTCCTATTCCAATTCTTCTACTAAAAAAAAGATCAACTTCTCCTGGACTTCCAACAGAAAATTGTCCAGCATTTTCTAAAAAAAAAGGTCTTTTCTCAGGAAAAAATAAATTAAATCTATCCAAATTTACTTGCTGCTCATCAACTTCAACTTGAGCAAAATCTGTGTTATAAGTAAGATCTAAAGTTAATGCAGGAGTGATACTGTATTTTAGGTCTGCACCAGTCTGTACTTTAGATTTATTTTCAGAATTATTATCTGATAGTAAATAAGGAGTAAGTTTAAGATTTTTAGGATTTTTAAGATTTATTCCATTGAGTTTTCCAGCCATTGAAACCCTTTTTATATCAAAACCAATGGGAAGTTTTGACCAAAAAGCAGTTTCACTAGTTTTACTTATGTTTCTTTGAAAATTGATCCCCCATGTTTTATTATCTCCGGGGGAAAATCTTATTGATTTCAATGGTATTGCAAATTCAGCACTCCAGCCATAATCAAAAAGTTTTGATTTGACTTTCCATGTGGCATCCCAATTTAAATTTGTACCACCAATTGATCCTCCCTGTTGTCTGAATCCACCAGCAAAATTTCCTTGACCTTCTTTTGAGATTTGAGCATCATATTCAACACCATTCAAATTAGTTCCGAACAAAAATCCATTCTGCTCATCGTTATACGTATCAATTATGAACAAAAAACTATCCTCATCGCTTAAATTTGAATCCCTTGCTGAATCAGAGACCACTATTTTATCAACTTCAGTATCAAAACAAATTACTGATAAATAGAGCATTTTATTTGAATATGCCATTCTTATTTCGGTTCTTTCAGAGATTGGAGATCCATAGTTGGGTATAATTTGATATAGTTTTGTGATTGGAAGAATATTTGACCATAAAGACTCGTTTTTAACTTCACCATCAATATTTGGTTCCTTTTCAATAAAATCAATTTGAAATTCAGGTATTATGAATTCATTTTTTTCTTGACAAAATACATAGGATAAAAAAAACAGTCCAAAACAAAAAAAATATTTTTTCATGGTCTTATTATTTATTTTACTATTTGAAGAGGTTTTGTTTTAACCCATCTTCCTCTTGTAAAATCTGGAAATTTTTGAGGCATTCCACCCTGAGAAACAGAGATTTCACTTAAAGGTGAAACTGCACTCCAAAAACATCCTTCATATACATTTTGATCCAGAGGGATACCCTCTTTCAAACATTCAACCATTCTGTATAACATTATAAAATCCATACCCCCATGACCTCCCTTTTTTTTTGCTAAGGTCTCTAATCTTTTATACATAGGGTGGTCATATTGATCATAAATAGCTGCTAGCTGCTCCCCTTTTGCCCAACTGTAATGGTCGTCAGTTGCGCCTGGAACTCCACCTTGTAATGCAATTCTAGTAGGAAAACCAGCTAATGTACCTTTTGTTCCTTGTATAAGATTTAATCTTGAATAAGGCCTAGGACTAGTCTCATCCCACTGAACCATAACTGTCCTTCCGATATTGGTTTTAATTATTGATGTATTTAAATCGCCCCCTTTAAAATGTGTTTTATTCCACAGATGATCTTTTGCATGCTTTTTTTTGGCATACAAATTTCTCCCAATAGCAGGTGTTGAATATGATACAATTGTATTAAACTGATCATCGGTTCTTGACAGATTCATATATTGAGCAACTGGACCCAGTCCATGTGTTGGATATAAATTGCCATTTCTTTTAGCCAAATGATAAGGTCGCCATAGACCTTCTCCTCTTTTTTTTTCATCATCCATTTGATCTCGAAGATCATGAATATATGCTGCCTCAGCATGAAGTAAATCTCCAATAATTTCTTTACGGCACATATTTAGAAATAGGAGTTCCTCTCTACCGTAATTAACATTTTCCATCATCATACAATGCTTTTGGGTTTGCTCAGAAGTATTAACAATTTGCCACATTTCGTCAATAGTTACAGCAATTGGCACTTCAACAAAAGCATGGGCCCCTTTCTTCATTGATTCAATAGCCATCTTTGCATGATTATTCCAATTAGTCGCAATAATTACAGCATCAGGCTTTACTTTTTTCAGCATTTTCTTCCATTTGTTCTCATGCCCAAAATATTTTGCAATATTTTGATGTCTTCCATTTCCAATATCAATACAAGAAGAAACAGAACGATTAACCAAATCTTCATGAAGATCAGATATTCCAACAATTTCAGTTCCTTCAATATAAGCAAGTTGTCTAATCAGTCCATGACCACGTCCCCCAACACCTATAATTGCAATATGAATTTTTTTTAGTTTAGGAGCTGCAAAATCGCCCATGTAATTAGAATTTGTTATTGATAAATTTTTATTTAGATCTTGTGCATTAATAAATTCTGGTGAAAGTGAAATTGCGGCTGACGAAAGAGCTGCAGATAAAAACTTTCTTCTGTTATAATTTCCCATTATCTCTAGTGATCTAAATAATTTTTTAAAATACGATTTGCCATACTCAACTGGTCAGGATGAATAAAAACTTCTTGATTAAAATCAGTTATGATTCCAAATCCTGCAAGTCTAGCTGACTCAGACATATCCTTAATTACTGGTGAAATATTTTCATTCTCTAAAAGACTTTTTATAGAAATTACATCAACTAATGAACCAGAAAATATTTTTATGTAATTATAATTCATAAAAGTTTTAATTAATTTTAGTTTATTAATTAAATATAAAAAAATACAATTAAATTCCTCCAATTAATTTAATCCCATTATTTTCTTTATTAAAGTTTTCGATTTGCCTATTAGATATTTTTGTATTCCATACATAAACCCTTTTCAAACTCTTAAATTGCTTTAAAATATTTAAAATTTCTGACGAAACATTCGTACCATATAGATTTAAAACTTGAAGATTATCTAAACCTTGAATTATTTTAATTTCTTTTTGAGTAATCTTGTTATTATTTAAATTTAATCTTATTAGATTTTTAAATTCTATTATTTTTTCAAATAAATTATCAGATATATTAACTCCACTAATATCTAAATAGGCTATATGATTTTTTACTATTCGTAACTTATCAAATTCATCTAATTTTAAATCCTTTTCTAAAAGTTTTATAGATAAGAATTTTTTCTTATCTGAAATAAACTTTATGTTAAAAATGGAATCACTTAACTTTGAAATTAATGAATTATCTAGATTAGAAATATCAATTTTATCAAACCATTTTTTTTCTTGAAAATCTATGTTGAAAATATTATTTAATGAATATTGAATGTCTAATGGGATTTCTAATAATGATAATTCCTGTTCAGATTTGTCAAAATTTTTTATCCACCATAAAATTGTATTAGTTTCATCAAAAGACATTTTCGGACCGTCGGGAGGCATAACTTTTAAATTATTCTCTGGAAGAGTAATTCTTTTAAAAATCAAACTCCTCCTTGGATTCATTTTATCTATTGATGAACCACTAATTCCTCCTTTAGTGAGTAACGAAAAAGATGAAAAGTTAAGATTTCCTTGAGAAATATTGTTGTTATGACATGAAACGCATTTTTTTAAAAGTATTGGTTCTACAATATCATTATAAAGTTTTATTGAGTCTAAATCAACTAAAATTTCATCATATAATTTTTCCTTTTCAAGGAATATTGTTTTAATTTCTTCAGGAGCATAATCTATTAAATAGTTCTGTCCATGAGTAATATTTCCTCCAAAATGCCCTGTAACAAAAAGATTTAAGACTATAAAAAAATTTAATAAACCTCTTAAATTTTTATTGAATACATTTCTAAAATAACTTTGCCGAAAAAACCAAGCAATAAATACAAGAAAAACAAGAATAAAACCTGTAAGTCTGTGCAAATTTATTTTCTCTTCTATATAAAGACCATCACTGTATAAAAACCACCCAAAAAGGGCGCTTGATAAAGTTGAAATAAAACTCAAAAACCAACTGAAAGAGATGATTTTAGGATTAATATTAATTCTTGATAGAGAGATATATATTTCTAAAAGGATTGACAAAATTATAAATCCGATTGGCAAATGAACAAACAAGGGATGTAACCTTCCAAGAAATGAAAAAATTTCCAAAATTATTTTTTTTAAATTCTAATTAATTTTAATGGATATGTATTTTTTGAATTCCATTGCGGCACATATATATTTAAATCATTATCAATACATACATCATGAGGATTAAAAAAAGATTTTTTATCTGAAAGTGGATTAACTAATTTTTCCTCAAAATACATAGGTTTATTTCCCCCGGGTAAAGAAATTACTTTATTATTCTTATCAAGAATAGCCAACATTCCATCATATTGATTCCAACTACTGGTAACAATAACAGCAAAATACAAATATGCATTTTTAATAACCGGTCTACAGATCCAACATCCAGGTAGAGAAATTGTTTCAATATAATCTCCATCTAAAGAAAATCTTTTAAATTCATTTTTAGTTCTAGAGGTAATTAAAAGAGAGGAATTATTTACTTCTCTTTGATCAATTGTAATTCCATGACAACAATCAAATTTTTCATCACCTTCCCCATGACCTCCAAAATGAAATAAGTAATTACCTTTATGATCATATTTAATTATATAATCCAATCCGTATCCATCAGCGATATATATATCTCCATTTGAGGCTACAGCAGTTTCAGTCGGCTTAAATTGATCCTCAGATTTATATTCATCAATCTCTTTTGGATATCCTATTTCCAATATCTTATTACCATTTAAATCAGTTTTACAAACTTTATGGTTTTCTGGATCAGTAATGAATAAAAATTCTTCACCTCCCTCATCAAATATGCTTAGCCCATGTGCTCCATTATAATTTATACTCCAGGAATCTAATATCTTTCCAGATGTATTAAAAATTAAAATATTGTTTTTCGGATGAGTAGTTGTCATTAATATTCTATTTTTCTTATCCATAACCATTTCATGACAATCATTTACAGGAAAAATACTAGGATTCTGAACACCCCATTTTTTGTCAATTTTATACTTAAAATCATTATGCCCTAAAATGATATCATCCTTTTTAAAATTATTATTCATATTAAATGAATTTATATTTGATGTTATACCTATTCCAAATAAACTTGATTTTTTCAAAAAATTTCTTCTTGAATTATGCTCCTCTCTCATCATGATAAAACTTCATTAACAACATTTCCATGTACATCAGTTAATCTATAACGCCTCCCCTGATGTTTAAATGTTAACCTTTCATGATCAATTCCTAATAGATGCATTAAAGTAGCTTGAAAATCATGAACATGGACAGGCCTTTCTTTTATATTGTATCCAAAATCGTCTGTTGAACCAATTGTAATTCCTTTTTTAATTCCAGCACCAGCCATGAAGATTGTGAAACACTTGGGATGGTGATCTCTCCCATAATTATCTGCTGTTAAAGTACCTTGAGAGTATGAACCTCTTCCAAACTCACCTCCCCAAATAACAAGGGTATCCTCTAACAATCCTCTTTGTTTAAGATCGGTAATGAGTCCAGCAGTAGGCTGATCAGTATCCTTACATTGGACCTTTATAGCATTAGGTAAGTCCCCATGTTGGTCCCATCCTTGATGATAAAGTTGTACAAACTTTACGTCTTTTTCAATTAATTTCCTAGCCAGTAAACAATTTGCTGCAAAAGTCCCTGGTGTTTTACTTTCAGGCCCATATAAATCATAAATATATTTTGGTTCCTTGGATACATCCATTACCTCAGGAACAGAAGATTGCATTCTAAAAGCCATTTCATATTGAGACATTCTAGATAAAATTTCAGGATCACCTACATCTGCATGATTTATTTTTTCTAATTTTTTTAAATATTCTAATTGTTCTTTTCTTAGATCTGCTGTTACACCCGGTGGATTTTCTAAATATAATACTGGGTCCTTACCTGACCTAAATTGAACACCTTGATGTTGAGATGGAAGGAAACCGTTGCCCCATAATCTTGAGTATAAAGGTTGTCCATATTTATCTTTTGTAACCAATACAACAAATTCAGGTAGGTTTTTATTATCCGTTCCAAGCCCATAACTAATCCAAGATCCAATAGATGGTCTACCGGGTAACTCTGAACCAGTCTGAAGGAAAGTGACTGCTGGATCATGATTAATTGCCTCTGTATACATTGATTTAATAAAACATAACTCATCAACAATTTTTGATGTAAAAGGCATCAAATCACTCATCCAAGCACCGCTATTACCGTACTGTTTGAAATTAAAAATAGAACCTGCTAATGGGAAACTTGATTGCCCAGAGCTCATACCAGTTAATCTTTGCCCACCTCTAATACTATCAGGTAATTCTGTCCCATTTAATTTATTTAATAATGGTTTATAATCAAATAAATCTAATTGAGATGGAGCTCCACTTTGAAGTAGATAGATAACTCTTTTAACCTTAGCTGGAAAATGAGGTATCTTATTATTTACAACATTAAAATTTCCATAAGAACTTGTTGGATTTATCAATGATCCTAGAGTTAAAGCTCCCAATCCAAGTGATGTTTTAGTAAGAAAATCTCTCCTGGAAAATTTATAATTATGTTTATGATCGTTACAATTCATTTTTATCTTTTCAAATATGTTTCATCATGATTCAAAATAGTATTTGAAACCATTGTTAAAGCTGCTGTTTTTGATCTACTTAGTGATCTATCAAATTTACTGTCTCCAACATTTAAGACTTTGTATGCCTGTCTAGGGTTAGATTCATAATATTTTAGTTGAGAATTATATAGATCCTTTAATAAATTTAATTCTTCACTTTTTGGATTTCTCGAAATTGCTAATTTAAATCCATAGGCAATTTGATCAGAAATACTTTTTCCTCCCTCCTTTTGAACTCTTTCTGCTAAAGCCCTTGAAGCTTCAAAAAATTGAGGGTCATTCATTAAAACTAATGCTTGTAATGGAGTATTGGTTTTTTCTCTTTTAACCGTACAAACCTCCCTAGATGTTGCATCTAGTGCTATCATAGATGGCGGAGGAGAGGTCCTTTTAAGAAAAGTATATATCCCTCTTCTGTAAAGACTATCACCAGAATTTTTTTTATAATTATATAAATCAGCTGAAAAACTATTCTTTTCGATCCATAATCCGTCTGGTTGATATGGCTTAACACTAGGGCCACCAACTTTTTTGACTAATAGTCCACTAGATGCAAGTGCATTATCTCTAATAATTTCAGCTGGAAGTTTATAAGAATTAGATCGAGCTAGATATAAATTATCTGGATCTAATTCTTTCAACTCATTGGTCCAAGAGGATTTTTGTTGATAAGTATATGACATCACCATCAACTTTAGTAATTTTTTTATATTCCATTTATTTTCAATAAAATAAATCGATATCCAATCTAAAAGTTCAGGATGAGTAGGCAACATTCCTTGGACTCCAAAGTCTTCTGGAGTTCTAACCAATCCATAACCAAATATCATTTGCCAATATCTGTTTACTGTAACTCTTGATGTTAATGGATTTTCATTAGAAAATAACCATTTGGCAAGTCCTAGCCTATTTTTTGGTAAATCTGAATCCAATTGTGGAAGATTTTCTGGGACCCCAATACCAACTTTATATGAAGGCTCTAGGTAACTCCCTCTATTTAAAAGATAATTATCTCTAGTCTCTTTCATCTCCTCCATAATCATTACCTCAATTACAGGCTCCATTATTTCTAACCATTCCTTTCTTAAAAGCGAAAGCTGTTTTTTATTTTTTATAATATTATTATCGTTTTCTATCCAATGATTTTTTAGAATATTTTCTTCAGTCTTTATTTTTGAAATATTATAAGAATTATAAATACTAAAGGATTCAAGAGAAGTTAAGTTCTTTGAAAAAAGATAAATATCATCAATTATTCCAGAAAATAACCCTTTGTCTCCCGAATGATACATTCCTGATCTTCCTACTCTTAAAGGTCTTTTGTCTTTTTTTCTAATATTTAAAGGAAATCCTGATTCGGATTTTTTACCTACTGGAACTGGATGTATAGACTTATATAGGTTATTAACTTTAATTTCAATATTACTTTTTTTACCATCAATATAAATTATAATGCCCTCAGCTTTAGAAGACCCATCGTATGAAAAAGTGACATGTGTCCAAACATTCTTTTCAACAGGTTTAGAAGATTTTACATGAATTAAATTAGATGGAAGAACGTTTATAAGTCTCATATTGACGGAATTTTGATTGTCAAGATAAATATCCCATCCTCTCCAAAAATCATTTTTTTGACCACTAGTACCCAAAACATGTTGTGTTTTTTCAGGATCTATATCATTAGTATTTATCCAAAAAGAACCAGAAAAAGAATTATTAGTCTCAAAATTTGGAACTTTTTCTAAGTTTAAATAATCAATGTCCGTTGAAAATCTTAATGCCTTATTTTTCACTCCATCAACAAGATCGGCATTGGACTCGGATGTTGAAAATAAATTGTTGTCAACAATAAACCTTTTAGATTTATTTAAGCTAGAAGATTTTTTTATTTTATCTAAAGGATAGTAACCAATCAAATGATTTGATTTTAAATTTTTAAAAATAATTTTCTGATCAGAATTTTTATTCCGAAGATTTTCAGCATAACTATAAAATTCTTTTAACTCGTTTTTTTTAGATTTAATTTCATTTTCTTTAACTCTAATTTTTGTTTTTATCTCCTCAATTTCTTTTTCTTTTTCTTCAGTTGGAAGAAGCATAAGTGGACCAAAGTCACCATCATCACCTGTCATACCTAATTCCTTAATGTTATTAAAAAAAGATGCTAATTGGTAATAATCTTTTTGAGAAATTGGATCAAATTTATGATCATGACATTTTGCACATGCTACAGTTAATCCTAAAAAAGCAGTACTTAATGTTTCAGTTCTATCAAAAACATAATGAAGCCTCCACTCTTCATCTATGGCACCTCCTTCAGCTGTCATAGGAGAATTTCTATTAAATGCTGTAGCTAGTTTTTGTTCTCTTGTTGGATTTTGAAATAAATCACCAGCAATTTGCCAAGTAACAAATTGATCATAAGGCATATTTTTTTTAAATGAATTTATAACCCAATCTCGCCAGGGCCACATTGTCCTTGCTCCATCAGCGTGTAAACCGTGAGAATCAGCATATCTTGACAGATCTAACCAATCAAGAGTAAGCATCTCTGCATAGGATTCAGAATTTAATAACTTATCTACAACTTTTTCATATGCATTTTCACTTTTATCTTCAAGGAAATTGTTTATTTGATCAATTGATGGAGGCAAACCAGTCAAATCCATACTTACTCTCCTTAATAGTCTTTGTTTATTAGCCTTTTCAGAAAATTTAAGATTTTTCTCATTAAATTTTCTATTTACAAAATAATCAATTGGATTAATTATTTTAGGATTAACAAAAATATTATCAGGTATCGAGGGCTTTGAAGGTTTTACAAAAGACCAGTGCTCTTTCCATGAAGCCCCCTGATCAATCCACTTCAAAATAATCGCTTTTTCTTTATTATTCAAAATAAGCTTAGATTCTGGTGGAGGCATAACTTCCTCTTTATCTTGACTTATAATTCTATGAGCAACCTCACTATTATATATACTTGAATTAGAAAAAGCGGTCTTTCCACTTTTTAATTTAGAGAAAGCAATATCTTCAATATCAAGCCTAAGCCCTGCCTTTCTTGTCTTTTCGTCAGGACCATGACACTGAAAACATCTATCCGATAAAATTGGTTTTACATGATAATTAAAATCAATCTCCTCTGGAATATTAGAATACTCATTAACTATTTCTTTTGGAATATCAATAGAACAAGAAATAGAAAAAATAAAAAGGAGAAAAATTAAAAACTTATACATATTAATAAATTTAACAAAAATAATTAATCTGGAATATATCCCGATTCACCTTGATCATTATCCTTAAAAATATCTCTTAAAGTTTCTATACTTGGTTTACTAAGAACTGGGGCAAAATACTTATTAAAAAGAGCAAATCCAAGAGGATTATTTGTTTCAATGCCTTGAGGAGTTCTACTGTTGTCATTCCACTCAGGAGCCAAAGAGCCACCATCCCAAAAAGTTGACCCAAATTCCCACATTGAGTAATTAAGTAAATACATATACTCTTTTAACATAATTCCTGCAAATTCAGGATTAGTAGGATCACCGTTACCATAATCGCTAACTCCAAAAACAGAATTATCTATTGCTTCTTTCATTGCTTTCCATAATTCAGTCTCTGTAAATCCAGCAGCTTCAGTGTTAGAATTTAATGCATTAATTGATCCATCAACTCCCCCAGGTACTCCATACAAATGAATTGTATGAAAAATATGTTCTACTACTTCATTAATATCATCATCCCCCTTAAATTTACTATCAACATTTTTATACCATACCATATCATTTGCGAAATTAGTATTTAAAAATTCCTGATAACCTGAATAGGAGGATATTCCCTCGTCTTTTAGAGGATTTGGTGAATAGGTATCTCCACCACCATAGCCAACCCTTTGAGCAGTTGGGAATCCCTCATGCCAAGAACCAGCATCACCTTTTAGCGTTTTAATCATGTTTTCTTGTGAATTTTTGTCTATCCCTGGAGCTAAAGGATCCATTAAAAGTGTAACTAATCGAGCAACTTTAAATGCCCAAATATCTGGAACTGCTAATTGACCCCCAACT
>CESO01121657.1_pt1 | contig 12104 bp, 11 predicted proteins | sample 356341 | NCBI WGS metagenome assembly CESO01 (sample SAMEA2621812, study PRJEB7988) | marine metagenome | biome: marine biome (ENVO:00000447); feature: deep chlorophyll maximum layer (ENVO:xxxxxxxx); material: "saline water (ENVO:00002010), including plankton (ENVO:xxxxxxxx)" | depth 35 m
TTTCCAACTTCAATTGATCCATACATTTCCTCTAATCTCAAAACATATGCTGCATTGATTGTCACAGCCCGCAAAGCATCAATTTTGCTGATTCTTTGATTGGGGCCAGCGACTTTACCTGCAAAATTTTCTCTATTTATAGCTGCGTGCATTAACATCAAAGGAGATGCCGGTGCCATCGGCATGTCAGAATGAAGTGCAACTTTAATGCCATGCTTTATAGCATCGCCTAATCTAACCATTTCCTGGGAGCGCTCATATCCTACCCCTTTTCTGCTATATAAATCTGAAAGAGCTGTTACATAATAGGGATTTGCGCTCACTACCACGCCCAATTCTTTCATTTCTTCTAATTGATCTTTTGCTGAATACCCAAAATGAACTACGGTTGTTCGGTGATCGCTTCTTGGATTACTATCTAGATTCTTTCTTAAAGTTGCTAGCAATCTATCCAAAGCCGCATCTCCATTTTGATGAATGTGAATTTGATATCCGTCATCCCAGAATATCTTAAAAAGATTATCAAAAGTATCAAGGCTCATGAGCCATGAACCCTGATGGTCGTCAAGATAGCCATCTCGCATAACCATATTTTGAGAATACATGGCGCCATCAGCAAATAACTTAATATGCTTTGATAAATAATTTAATTTTCCTGAGCCCCAACTTGTTTGTTCTTTGGCAGCATTCAAGACTTCATTAAATTCAAACTGCTCAGATAAATTTAATGCACTTGGAAAAAAATACGACTCAAAGGGTGAGTCAGTGTTTCCAAAAATAAAATTCTTTGCTTTTTGTAGATCCTTGTTATACATAGAACCCGGATTTCCAATAACAGTAATGCCATTACTATGTAAATAATCCCTTGTTTTCTGGAGGCCTTGAATCAATGCTGTCGGCGTTGCTAATACTTGCATCAATTTAGGCAATACAATGATAGCTCCTCGCTCGGAAAAGTGTCCCTCGTCAAAATTAGCTAAATGCTCATCCTCTTTAAGATTCTTATAGGCATTCTTATTAATACCCAATAATTCCATAGCTGGAGTATTTAAAATAAATTCATGAAATGATCGATGAATAATAATAATTGGTCTTGTTACAGAAATATTATCCAAATCATATTTGGTTAATTTTCCATGAAAATAGTGATGAAACCCCCAAGAAATTAAAGGCTGATTTGCAGGATGGTTTTTTTCAATTTCATATAAATTAGACAGATAATTTGCTCTGTCACGAACACCCTGAGCAGTTTTTGAAGGCAAGTGCCAATCCTCGATAGCTAAAATCTCAGAGTTCATTGTTACAGCTGCTAAAAATGGATGAATATGATGCTCAATAAACCCTGGTACTATGGTTGCATTTTCGTAAATAGATATTACTTCTGCATTTGGATAAGTTGCAGTTAATTTTTCTCTTGAACCAGCATTGATAATTATTGATCCTTGAGTGGCAACAGCTCCAAATGAATCATTGTTTGAATTAAGACTGACAATATCTTTCGCAATATATACCTTGATTTGATCGGCATTAACAATTGTTGGCGCAAGAATAAAAATTATGAGCAGACAAAAATTCAAAAAAGATAGTTTCATAGGAATCTTATAATAGGGTTTAATCCCAGATACGCATTAATCCCTCTTGCGCAGTAGATGCAATTAATTTTCCTGCTTTTGTATAAATTGATCCACGAGAAAAACCTCTAGCATTTTGTGATATTGGACTATGCATGTGATGCAAAACCCAATTATTAAAATTAACCTTTCCATGAAACCACATGACATGATCTAAACTTGCGCTTTGAAATTTTTTAGACATGAAATTTACCTCATGAGGATTCACTGCAGCACCAAGTAAACCCATGTCAGAAACATACAGAAGCAATGCTTGATGAATTCTCTCATCAGATGGCAGTTTCCCAGTTGGCTTCATCCAGGTGCTTCTATATGGAGGGAGCTTTTCAGCATTCAATAAATCAACAGGCTCAACCTGCCTTGTTTCTATCTCCCTCTCTCTTAACCACATTGGCAAGTAATCTTTAGGTATCTTTGATTTCAAATCTTTTCTAAGCTCTAAATCACTTTTTAATTTTTCTGGTCCCTGTATTTTTGGCATTTTAATTTGATGCATCAAGCCTTTTTCTCTCTTCTGAAATGAAATAGAGCAACTAAAAATTGCTTCTCCATTTTGTATTGCATTAACTCTTCTAGTGGTAAAGCTCTTCCCATCCCTAATACGGTCTACTTCAAATATTATGTTTTGTTTGAAGTCCCCAGGTCTAAGAAAATAAGAATGAAAAGAATGTACCATTCTTCCCTTCTCTACTGTCTGATAGCCAGCAATTAAACATTGAGCCATAATTTGCCCACCAAAAATTCTTTGGAAACCGACACTTTGTCCGGTCCAAGAATACAAATCTCGGTCTATTCTAGTTAAGTTAAATAAATCGAGAGTGTTTTTTAGGGCCTTGCTCATGAATAGATAGATGTATTGAAGTAAAATTAATTTTACATTGATTCAATTAAAACTAGAACTTTATCCTTTCAAAAGTTAGCATAGACATCCATGAAATATAAAATTTTTAAATGTTAGATTCAGAAAGAATAAGTCTCCCTGAAAAACCCGATCAAAAATTCAATGTAAAAAAAACCTTTGGCATTGATTCTGATCTTGAGGTCCAAGGTTTTAAAGAAAAAACACAGTGGGTTCCTGAGATAGATAACACTTATGTCTTTGACAAGGATACTACCTTGGCAATCTTAGCAGGCTTTGAGCATGATCGAAGAGTAATGATTCAGGGATATCATGGAACTGGTAAATCAACTCATATCGAACAGGTTGCTGCAAGGCTTAACTGGCCATGCGTAAGAATAAATCTTGATAGCCACATTAGTCGAATTGATTTACTTGGCAAAGATGCGATTGTGTTGAAGGATGAAAAACAAATCACTGAATTTAAAGAAGGTATTCTGCCTTGGTCAATTCAAAATCCTGTGGCGATAGTTTTTGATGAATATGATGCGGGCAGACCTGATGTTATGTTTGTTATTCAAAGAATCCTCGAAGTAGACGGAAAATTAACTTTACTTGATCAAAATCAAGTAATCACACCCCATAATAGTTTCAGACTTTTTGCTACAACTAATACAGTTGGCATGGGTGATGTAACTGGTCTTTATCACGGAACTCAGCAAATCAATCAAGGCCAAATGGATCGATGGCACATACTTTCAACACTCAATTATTTAGAGCGATCTCATGAGCTGAATGTGATCACTGGAAAAGTTCCTCAGCTGAAATCTGCAAAAGATAAAGCCCTTATTAAGAATATGATACAGCTGGCTGATCTAACTAGACAGGGCTTTATTAATGAGGATATTTCAACTCTTATGTCGCCAAGGACGGTTATAACTTGGGCACAAAACTTTATTATTTTTAATGATATTAAACACTCCTTTAGATTAACATTTCTTAATAAATGTGATGAAGCAGAGAGACCGATTGTGGCAGAATATTTTCAAAGATGTTTTGGAGAAGATCTATTAGAAAGCCATAATCCAGAATCATAATTAATGAGTTGGGTTAAGAATCGAGAAGAATTTAAGCAAGCTGCTCTCTCAACTGCGAGAGCAGTATCAAAAAATCATAATTTAGAATCTACATCACAGGCATCTAGCCGACCTCCGTCTTCATCACAAATTTCATTACAATACCCTCCGCGATCATCTTCCCAAGTTGATGCATGGAGAGGTGAAGTAGATTTTCAATCATTTTGGCATACTTTTCATAATGAATATGCATCTTTAAAAATGCCAAAAATAGCTAGAGATTTTTTTACTGAGCTTGAGCTGTCGAGAGTTGAGATGGTTGGGGGAGACAGATTTCCTGGTGCCAAAATTAATTTGAATGCTTATCTAAATACTCAAGCAAAAAAGGGAATCGATAATAAAGTTCCTCCATTCAACCCATTGGCTGCAAATCTATGGTTAAAACAGCTTAATGGCGAGAACTTGCCCGAGGATAGTAAGAAGACCGTAACTGCTTTTCTCTCTTCTATCCCAGTAAACATTGATGATATCGGCAAGCAATTAATTAAAGCTCAAAACTCTCAAGAAGATTTTCAATCTATTGCTCTAGATCTTATGAAAGATTTAGATTTAATGCACGAGCCAGAAATAAACGATGATCAAGAATCACTTGAAGATGAGTCAACAATGGAAGAGCCTCAAGACTATGATGAGCAGCAACAAGAGACTGAGGAAGATTCTCAAAATCAAACTATGGAGTCTAAGGCAGATGGAGAAGCCACAGAAGATACTGAAATGCTCGAGGAAGCTCAGGCACCCATTGATGCAATGTCTATTGATGAAGAAATTGACTTAACAAGAAATTTTAATGAAGACTTGGATCACACCTCTTATGAAGACTATAAAATTTTTACTACACAATTTGATGAAGTTATAAATGCAATTGAATTAGCAACTCCTGAAGAGTCTCAAAGATTAAGGTTGCAGTTAGATCAATTAATATCACCTCATCAAACAACGATTGGAAAATTAGCCAACAGATTACAAAGACTACTTCAGGCTCAACAAAATAGAAGTTGGAACTATAACCTTGAAGAGGGTTTGCTGGATACGTCTCAATTGCATAGGGTTATTACTCGACCAGGAGACCCGCTGAGCTTTAAGCAAGAAAGTGAAAGCAAATTCAAAGATACCGTCGTCTCTCTGTTAATAGATAGCTCAGGCTCTATGAGAGGTCGCTCTATGACCTTAGCAGCAATTTGTGGAGACATTATTGGAAGCACCCTTGAAAGATGTTATGTAAAAACAGAATTATTAGGTTTTACAACTAAACATTGGAAAGGTGGTGACGCAAGAAAAGCATGGGTAAATCAAGGCAGTCCTTCAAATCCCGGGCGTTTAAATGATTTGCGACATATTATTTTTAAGTCAGCAGATGACAATTTTAGAAAGGCAAGGAAAAGTTTTGGAATAATGTTACGAGAGGGATTGCTGAAAGAAAATGTGGATGGAGAAGCTTTAGCTTGGGCGCATCAAAGATTAAGTAAGCGTAATGAAGAAAGAAAAATATTAATTGTAATTTCTGATGGCGCTCCGGTAGACGACAGCACTCTATCTACAAATCATAGTAATTTTCTAGACAATCACTTGCGTCAAATTATTAATACAATTCAAATGCAAAGCAATGTAGAGCTTCTCGCTATTGGAATTGGGCATGATGTAACAAAATATTATGATAAATCAATTACGATAAATAGAGCTGAAGAATTAGCAGAGGCATTGCTTGATAAGCTAACTGAACTTTTCAATGATTAAAAAAAGGAATATAATAGTAATGTTTACACTGTAAACATAAAAAAATTACTGAGACAAATATGAAAATTACCAAAACAGATGGTCCTCCAGAGGATATTTTAAAATTTGATACTTTAGCAGTAGATAATGAACTAAACCTTTCGCCCGCCCAAGTAGAGGATGTCGCAGAAATATTTAGTACCCCCCTAACAGGAGCATATAACTGGGATTACACAGTTGCTGATAATAGAATCAAGAAACTTTATGAACTCGGTAAAGAATTAAATTGGAATGGCTCTATTGATCTCAACTGGGATTACACTCATCCTGCTAATGAACAAATTGTTCAAGCCGATGAAGAGCTGCCTCATGAGACCCTTGAAGCATACGAAAATCTAAGCGAAGAAGAAAAGATAGAATTTGATCGCCATGATACGGCTGAATTATTGAGTCAATTTCTTCATGGTGAGCAAGGGGCTCTTCTTGTTGCGTCTCAACTAACCTCATGCGCACCAACTTATAATGCAAAATTATATGCTGCATCACAAACATTTGATGAAGCAAGACATGTTGAAGTTTTCAACCGATATCTTCAAGAAAAAATAGGTATGCATTACCCGATCAACAAAAATCTAAAATTATTATTAGATAAAATTCTTACTGATGAAAGATGGGATCTCAAATTCATTGGAATGCAGATTGTTATTGAGGGGCTTGCTCTGGCAGCCTTCCAAATGCTTAAGGGGCTCTCGAAAGATCCTCTCTTAACCCAACTCCTGCATTACGTAATAAGAGACGAAGCCAGACATGTTACTTTTGGAATTAATTACTTAGAAGACTTTATCAAAACCTTAACTCCTGAAGAAATCGAAGACAGAGCAGAGTTTGCTTATGAGGCATGTGTTATCTCACGAGAGAGGCTCATCAATACCAAAGCAATGCAAAAATACTTAAAGATGTCTGAGGATGAAGCAAGAGAGTTTGCTTTATCAACAACAGCTAATGCAACTTTTAGAAATTTCTTGTTTTCAAGAATAATGCCAAACCTTGCAAGAATAGGTTTATTAACAGATAAAGTTAGGCCAAAATTTGAAGCACTGGGGCTGCTCGAATATGAGAATGCGCCAGATGATTTTGAGTGTGACTGGGACGAGCTTGAAAAACCGCTAGAAAAATTTGGTGAAATCCCTCAAGCAATTTAATCAATTAATTGTTGGGTTACTTTTTCTAAGTAGTCCAATCTATTCTGCTGTACAAATTATTCAGCCATCTGAGAATGCCTATGAAGATATTCAGGAAGCTCTAATATTAGCTGAGCCTGGCGACGTCATTAGGTTAACAGCAGGAATCTTTCATCTTCAAGACTCTTTATCACTTGATATCGAGGGGGTCCAAGTTGAAGGAGAGGGTATGGATCAAACCATTCTTAATTTTGCTAATCAGCAAAGTGGAGCTCAAGGCCTTAGTGTTACCTCAGACAATGTAACCCTTCAAGATTTCTCTATACAAAATGCTAAAGGGGATGCAATTAAAGTAAAGGGTGTTACCAATATAAAATTTTTAAGAGTTAAAACAGAATGGACAAATGGACCCAATCCAAAAAATGGAGCATATGGTCTATACCCTGTTGAGTCAAAAAATGTATTAATTGATGGTTGCGTCGCTATAGGTGCCTCAGATGCTGGGATTTACGTAGGGCAATCACAAAACATTATTGTTCGTAATAGTAGGGCTGAATTTAACGTAGCTGGTATTGAAATTGAAAATTCATACTATGCAGATGTTTATAATAACATTGCCACTAACAATACTGGGGGCATACTAGTTTTTGATCTGCCCGGATTACCTCAACAAGGTGGTCATCATGTGAGAGTGTTTAATAATCGCTCGGTTGGGAATAATACTGATAATTTTGCTCCAGAAGGAAATATAGTTGGCGAAGTTCCAAGAGGCACTGGAATTATTATTCAGGCAAATTCTCATGTAGAGATTTTTAATAATGAAATTGGAGACAATGATACGGTTAACATTGCAGTAGTGACATACGGAAATGAAACAGATGATAAGAGTTACTATCCGCACCCTAAATCAATTCAAATTCATGGAAATAATTTTGGCCCAACAGGCTACAATCCTGATACAAGCAAAGGAGAATTAGCTCAAATTCTGTTTGATCTTTCGGGAGGCAATATGCCTGATATCTTTTGGGACGGCTTGCTCCCACTATCGCAACTTATTTTAGGGCAACCAGAAAATGAAAAAATGATCATTAGCAACAATGGAGATGCTTCTTTGTTAGCCATTAAGCCCATTGGCTATATGATTCCTTTTCTAGAGCCTGCAATACTAGATATTAATGAATTTGATGGAGAAATCTCACCGTTAGCAACAGTAGAGTTTGATGAAAATTTTTAAACAATCTTTTTTTTCATTTCTTTTATTGACCTGTTTCTCATCTCAAATAAAAAGCGCCATTGACATAGATTTAGAAAATTTTTCAAAAGCACCAAAGTTTTTATCTGAATTTGGTTTCTTTCAGGATATGAGAAATCAGATTCCAGCTGAAAGTGTTCACCCCTACTCTCTTGTTAGTCCCTTGTTCTCTGATCAAACAGACAAGCTTCGTTTTGTATATGTTCCTGAGGGAGAGAGGTTGGGCTATGTAAAAAATAAAGTTTTTATTTTTCCAGTTGGATCTACTCTGATTAAAACTTTTGCCTATCTTAATAAAAATAGTGCATTAGATCAGCAATTGCTTGAAACGCGACTTTTAATTAATACCAATTCAGGTTGGAAGGCTATTAGCTATGTATGGAATGAAAACCAAACAGATGCCAGAAGATCTATAGCTGGAGCAACTATTCCAACAAGTTTCATCGATTCCGATGGAAAGACAGTTGATGTTCGCTATCGAGCTCCAAATCAAAATCAATGCAAAGAATGTCATCAAGTAAACAAAGTTATGACGCCTATTGGTCCAAAAGCAAGGAATATGGATAAGGCTGTAAATTATCATTCAGGAGAAATGAATCAATTACTTTATTGGGCAGCATTAGGTTGGATTGATGAAAAGCTTGAATCAATACCAATATCTAGTTATGACGATATCAACGCTTCTTTAAATGATCGAGCACGAGCTTACCTTGATATTAATTGTGGGCATTGTCATATTCCAGGAGGTTCTGCTGATACTACTGGGCTGTATTTAAATTTAATTGAGAATGATCAGGAGCAACTTGGAATATTTAAAAAACCAGTGGCAGCTGGGCGTGCAAGCGGTAATTTAAAATATTCAATAGTCCCAGGCCAACCAAATGAATCGATTATGCTTTTTAGAATGCAATCATTGGATCCAGGAATTATGATGCCAGAATCAGGTCGAGCTCTAGCAGATGAAGCAGGAATCAATCTCATTAAAGACTGGATAGACAAACTATAGTCTTTAAATTTGTCTAGAAGCCCATAAATAATTCATAATAACTTTTTATATATTGGAGATATTGTATGTCTAAACACTCTGCATTAAATACTTTTGGAAGATCTGGCAATCCAGCATTTACAAGAAATTTTGAAAATACTGAATCTTTTTCTCAAACTGAGCGCATGACGCTAGATGGAGCTGTTAATAAAACAGCTATATTGTTAGGACTATGTTTTGCTGGAGCATTTGCAGGGTGGAATGTTCCTGCCTTAACAATACCTGGCTTGATAATTGGAACCATTCTTGCATTTGTAACAATTTTTAGAAGTCCTGCTAAAGCTGGATCTACAGCCCCATTTTATGCTGCTTTTGAAGGTATGGCACTTGGAGGAATTACAGTTTTTGCAGAAATGCAATATCCTGGAATTGGAATTCAAGCAATTGGTCTGACATTTGGTATTCTGGCCTCTTTATTATTTTGTTATAAAAGCGGCATCATAAAGCCAACTGAAAATTTTAGATTGATGCTATTTTCAGCAACCATGGGTATATTCCTTTTATATCTTGTAAGTTTCATCATGTCTTTCTTTGGTCCTGGCATTGGATTTATTCACTCTAATGGAATCTTTGGAATCGGCTTCTCCTTATTTGTTGTTGGCATAGCAGCACTAAATCTTGTGCTAGATTTTGATTTTATAGAAGACGGTGCTGAGAAAGGCCTACCAAAGTATATGGAATGGTATGGAGCTTTCTCGCTGATGGTAACTCTGGTTTGGCTATATATTGAAATATTACGATTGCTCATGAAATTGAGAAGTAGATAAATGAATAGTATTTTTTTTGGAATTTTGACAATACTGTCACTCTTTATTTTTATGAAACTTGGAAAAATCAAGGCATCAAAAAAGCAAATGAATCGAGATGACCGCATCAACTGGAGCAAAAGACGTAAGTCAAGTGTTCAAGAAAGTCGTGACGGATCAAAAATTATCGAAGGCAGTGCTGAAGAAATTGATGATGAAACTAAGCAATAATTAACGGGATGTATGTTGCGATAGATTTTGGAATCTCTAATACAGATATAGCTATTTTAGATAAAGATAAGATTTCATTCTTTAGCGCTCCCTCTGACTCTGCCAACATTAGCCTGGATATGATTAAAGATTTATTTATTAAAAATAATATATCTATCTCAAGCGTAAAAACCATTGGTGTGACTGGTGGTAAATCCTCTGATCTAGATAATTCAATAGAAGGAATTGAAATTATCAAAGTTAATGAGATCGAGGCAATAGGTTTGGGTGCAAAAAAATTATATGGTATTAAAAATGAATCTGCTCTTGTGATTAGTGCCGGTACCGGAACAGCTTGTGTACATGTTCAAGGAAATGAATTTAATCATATAGGCGGCATCGCAGTTGGGGGCGGGATGCTTGAAGGACTGGGCTCATTAATCTTTAAAAACTCTAATGGTTTTGAGATCAACGAATTCGCGGATCAGGGCTCTCGAGCTGAATTAGACTTATTGATTGGAGATGTAGTGAACAAAATAGGCAGCCTTTCTCCCGAAATAACTGCTGTTAATTTTGGTCAAGTAAAAAATTCTTCAGCAGATACAATAGAAAATACTGCAGCATCATTATGCAATATGATAGGAGAGGTTATTGGAACAGTGGCCTATTTAAATGCATTATTAATTGGCTCTGACACAGCATATTTTTTAGGAAGAACGTCATATCTTTCTAAAATAAATAGTGGCATCAATGAAAGGCTAGGCTTAGCTGGAATAAAAGGCAAATATAATGAAAATCGTGAGTATGGCAATGTCATTGGAGTAATGGAAAAGATAAAGATTAATCTATAAAGATATCAAGCTTCGAACAACTCCATTACCCTAGAAACACATAAATCTATATCTTTGGTATTGCTAACTGTGTGATGCGAATATTTTTTGTATAATTTCTGCCGCTCCCTAAATGCATCTTCAATAGATTGACTTGGAGCTTTTGCAAAACCTCTATCTTGAAAACTAGGAACTCTTTCTAAAATTTGATCAAAGGGTACCTCTAAGAATATTACTGTTGAATGTTGTTGAATATGCTCCATTGCTTCATAGCTATAAACTGCACTCCCTCCAGTCGATAGTATAGTTTTGTTGAACTGAATATTTTTAAGAACTAGATTCTCAATTTCTCTAAGCTTAATATACCCCTCGTCATCAAGAATCTTTTGTAAACTTTTGTCATATTGACTTTCAATCAAAGCATCGCTATCAATTAACTTGAAATCAAGCATCTTTGACAGTTGCATGCCTACGGCAGACTTCCCTGCTCCAGCCATTCCTATGAGTGAAATTGAATTTATCATTTTTTGTAAGATACTATAATTGCATCTGGGTTATATTTTATATAAATAAAATACAAAATAAGGTTTCTATGAAAAATAAATTTTTGTTCTTCTTGTTATTAGTTCCATCTTTATATGGAGAAACAAAACTTATAGTGCTTGGTTCTGGAACACCAAATCCAGATCCTTATAGAGCTGGTTCAGCATATGCAGTAGTCGTAAATGAAACTGCGTATTTAGTTGATTTTGGACCAGGAGTTGTTCGAAGAGCTGCATCTCTCTCACCGCCTTGGGGTGGAAAAGTTGAAGCTATGACCGTTAAAAATTTAGAACATGCTTTTTTAACTCATATTCATTCTGATCATTCAGCAGGCTTGGCTGATCTTTTACTAACTCCTTGGATTATGGGAAGAGAGAGGAAGTTAAACTTGTATGGTCCTAGTGGGTTAAAAAAAATGGCCTCTTCTATTCTCAAAGCTTTTGAAGAGGATATTAATTATCGTATCTACGGAACCCAGCCATCTAACAACATAGGCTATAAATTTAACTTTAATGTTCTCACTGAAGGTCTGGTCTATGAAGATGAAAATATTTCTGTAGAAGCATTTAAAGTCTCGCATGGAAGCTTTGATGATGCATATGGATTTAGATTTACTTCTAGCGATAAAGTCATAGTATTCTCAGGCGATACGGGACCATCAAAAATATTAGAAAAATTTTCTAGTGGGGCAGATATATTAGTTCATGAGGTTTACTCTCATGCTGGGTTCCTTAACAAAACAAAAGATTGGCAAACATATCATCAAGGCCATCACACCTCTACATTTGAGGTAGCGGAAATAGCCTCTCGCGCAAAACCAGAGCTATTACTTTTATCTCACATACTATTTTGGGGCTCAACAACAGAAGAAATTCTAAATGAGGTAAGCTCAAAATATGATGGGCAGATCAAGATTGCTGAAGATTTAATGATAATTGAATAATGGTGGAGCTACGCGGGATCGAACCGCGGACCCCCT
>CESO01053985.1_pt1 | contig 12074 bp, 13 predicted proteins | sample 356341 | NCBI WGS metagenome assembly CESO01 (sample SAMEA2621812, study PRJEB7988) | marine metagenome | biome: marine biome (ENVO:00000447); feature: deep chlorophyll maximum layer (ENVO:xxxxxxxx); material: "saline water (ENVO:00002010), including plankton (ENVO:xxxxxxxx)" | depth 35 m
AATGAAAGATTTTGAATTTTGGATAAAGGAACACAAAAATGAACCTTACTCTTTAAAAGAAGCCGCACTTTTATTTGAAAGCAATAGTTACAAAATACTTCATAAAGTAATTGTGATTAATTCACCAATTGAAACTCGCATAGAACGGGTTGTTAAGAGAGATCACGTTAAAAAAGAAGATGTCCTTAAACGTATTGAAAATCAATCTTCAGATCGAGAGCGAATGGAAAAGGCAGATTGGATAATTTATAATGATAGCAATCATTCATTAATCGAACAAGTCATGAAAATTCATCAAGAAATTTTGGGTATCAGAGATCAAATAACTATTCCTTTCAAATCGTAATTCTATGAAAAAAACTTGCTTATTAAATCATGAAGAAATCAACCTGAAATTGGATCGGATCGCATGGCAGATACTGGAGCACCATGTAGACACAGATTGCATTGTTTTGGTTGGTTTAGTAGATAGTGGTGCTAGATTGGCTGTAAAACTTAAGGAAATTATAGAATCATACACCAATACTAAAGTTTTACTATCTCCAATTTATATTGATAAAATCTCACCATTAAAATCTCAAATCACAATTGATGATTCAGAGCAATTAAATGATAAACCCGTTATTTTGGTCGATGATGTTCTTAACTCTGGTGTGACATTAGCAGCCGCTCTAAAACAAGTTCTGATTCATATTCCCAAAAGTGTTATGACTGCAGTTCTAGCCAATAGAGCTCATCATAAGTTTCCAATTCAAGCAAATTTTGTAGGTCTATCCCTATCAACAACTATGCAAGAACACATTCTTTATGAAGAGATAGATGGAAAGATGAGTGTTTATCTAACCTAAATCATTTTAAATACAATTTTGTATGAATTTATAACTCATACAATCAATAATCAATATCTTTGTAATCATGACTAATTTGTTGAGAGAGACAGTTCTTAAAGCTTGGGAGAACAGAACTTTGTTAAAAAATGAAGATGTTCAAAAAGCTATTCGAGATGTAATCGAAAAAATAGACAAGGGAGTTTTAAGGTGTGCAGAGTTAGATGACAAAAAACAATGGCAGGTAAACGACTGGGTTAAAAAAGCCGTCATACTCTATTTCCCTATTCAAAAAATGAAAACGATTGAAGTTGGTCCTTTTGAGTTTCATGATAAAATGCTACTTAAAAAAGATTTTGCCGCTCAAGGTATCAGAGTTGTTCCCCATGCTATTGCAAGATACGGTGCTCATATCGCATCAGGAGTAGTACTTATGCCAAGCTATATCAATATTGGTGCATTTGTAGATTCTGGTACTATGGTGGATACCTGGGCAACCGTTGGGAGTTGTGCTCAAATAGGAAAGAGTGTTCATTTGAGTGGTGGTGTTGGTATTGGCGGAGTATTAGAACCTATTCAAGCTGCTCCAGTAATAATAGAAGACAATTGTTTTATTGGTAGTCGATCCATTATTGTTGAGGGTGTACATGTTAAATCTGAGGCAGTTATTGGTGCCGGAGTTACGTTAACTCAAAGTACTAAAATTATTGATGTTTCGGGAGATGAACCCGTTTACTACAGAGGCGAAATTCCTGCAAGATCTGTTGTTATACCGGGTAGTATTCAAAAAGAATTTCCAGCTGGGAAATTCGGTGTAAATTGTGCATTAATCATCGGTAAGCGAAAAGATTCAACTGACAAGAAAACCTCTCTAAATGACGTTCTAAGAGATTTTCAATTACCTGTTTAAATGAAAATTGGTTTTGACGCTAAACGATATTTTAATAATATTACCGGACTAGGTAATTATTCAAGGTGGCTAATTAAAAACTTAAATAAACAACTACCAAAATCTATTTTCTTGTTCCATACAGACCCTAAATTTATTAACACTGAAAATCTAACTGTATTCAACCCTAAATACTATTTATTGAAATCACTTTGGAGAAGCTGGAGTGTTATAAGAAAATTAAAGAAAGAAAGGATAGATATTTATCATGGATTAAGTAATGAAATTCCATTTGGTATTCATAAAACTGGAATTAAATCTATTGTGACTATTCATGATTTAATTAATAAGCGTTATCCCAATAACTATACGTTAATTGATAGATGGGTTTATAATTTAAAATTAAGTTATGCTCAAAAACATGCTGATGTAATAATTACTGTAAGTGATCAGACCAAAAAAGATATCATACATTATTACAATACAAATGAGACTAAGATAAAAGTCATACCTATTGGAATGACAAAACGAAAGATCAAGTCTGAGCAACCATCCACACCATATATTCTATGTGTGAGTAGTTTTACAAAAAGAAAGAATTTAAAAGAATTAGTCCGTGCATTCAAATTTATTAAATCTAAAGATATAAATTTAAAAATTGCTGGTAGTCAGGGAGACACATCTCAAGAGATCATAAAACTAGCAGAAGATGATCCTCGAATTGAATTACATTTTAATATCTCTGATGAACAGCTAGACAAACTGTACATCAAATGTCAATTTTGTATTTATCCCTCTTTATTTGAGGGTTTTGGAATTCCAATTTTAGAGGCATTTTCATATGGAAAAACCATAGCCACATCTAATATTAGTAGTATGCCTGAAGTTGGAAAAGATGCTGCAATGTATTTTAACCCTAAAGATTCAAATAGTATTCGTATGTCAATTCTCCAATTAATGGATGATGACATAAGGAATAGATATGAAAATAAGATTCCAAATACAATAAAATCATTTGACAGTAAAGTGTTGATTAATACCTATAAATCTATATATAGTGAATTAATGACTACGTTATGACATTTATTTGGATCAATTAAAATTAGATTTGTATTAAGTATTCGGAATTATTATAACTAATTGGTTAATAACAAGTTCCGTTATTTAGTTTTAGTTTTTGGTTTAAAAAAGGGGGTTACGACCCTCTTTTTTTTGTTTAGGATTTTTGATAAAATAAGTGAACTATTTGAACATAATCTTAATAGATATCACAATGTTAATTATTTGGTAAAAGTCTCTTTCCATTAAACAAATTTCAGGGTATTTTTGCAAGTAAGAATTAACTCGATAAATAAAGAGTATAGATGATAACATTAATCAAAAACCCAGTAAAATTATTACTATTATTTTTTGGATTTTTTTACTTTCAAGATTCACTAGCCTATAAAAATAATCTAACTAGACCAATAGATGGAATTAAAGGTACCGATGAACTAATTAAGAAAGGAAGCGAGCTCTTTGCAGCTAATTGTGCTTCTTGTCATGCTCTAAAAGGAAAAGTTGTTGGGCCAGCACTTGAGGGGGTAATTGATAAATATGAAGAGGACTATTCTTGGTTAAATGCATGGATTAAAAACAGTCAGAAGTTAGTCAAATCAGGAGATGATAGAGCAGTTGCTATTTACAATGAATACAACGGACAAGCAATGAATATCTTTGAGAATCTCAAAGATGAAGAAATCACCTCTATTTTGATGTGGATTGATAATGGTGGCGATGGTGATGCTCCTGTTGCGACTTCAGATACTAACAACGCATCTGATCAACCAGTCTTTAATGAATCTCTTTTTAGTAATATAAACTGGGCAATTGTAATGTTATCCTTTCTTATATTCTTAATCATAATCATGATTTTTGGGATTCTTGAACTAGTATCCAATATAACAGGTAGAGAAGTTATAAATTGGAATAATATTAACGCTTTTATGATGTTGGTTTTTCTTGCAGGTTTCTTTGGATTAGTGCTATACGAATACAGTATACATAGTAAATTTCTTCTTCCTGAATCTGCGTCTGAGCACGGCATTGAAATGGATAAAATGATGGGTTGGACATGGATGGCGACACTTCCAGTATTTTTCATTACCCAATTTTTACTGTTTTACTTTTCATTCAAATACCGACAAAAACCTGGTAGAAAAGCTTATTTCTTGTCACATAATAATAATCTGGAATATGTCTGGACACTCGTCCCTGCTGTTGTTCTCGCTATTCTTGTATCTGGAGGTTTCAAAATGTGGAACAAAATTTTGCGATCCGACAATAGTAAAAATGCAAAACAAATTGAAGTATTTGCTTATCAATTTGGATGGAATGCCAGATATCCCGGAGAAGACGGCAAACTCGGAAAAGCAAATTACAACCTCATCAACGGAATAAATCCATTGGGTGTAGCAAACAGAGAACATGCTAACGAATTAATTAAAGAACTGAAAGAGGACATTGCTTCAATGGAAGCTACAATTGCTAAGATTCCAAAAGAGTTAGCAAAACTTAAATCTACATTAGGCGGACGAGAAGATGAAGATCGTGATAATCATCTCAAGAAAATTCATTCCTACGAATCTGGTGATGTCGAAAATGATTTAAGATTAACCATTCGCGCACGAAATACTCAAATTGAAAGACTTACAGGTGCTCTGAAAATTAATGAGGGTTCGATGTTTACTGGCGAGGGTGATGACGACCAAGTGGTTCAAGAAATCCATCTAGTCAAAGACGAACCTATTCGACTTAAATTTAGAGCAAGAGATGTCATTCATTCTGCATACCTACCCTACTTTAGAACACAAATGAATGTTGTCCCTGGATTACCCACAGAATTCACCTTTACTCCCATAAAATCAACAGATGAAATGAGAGCTATCAAGGGAGATCCTGAATTTGACTATTACCTAATTTGTAATAAAATATGCGGAAATGCCCACTTCAATATGAAAATGAAAGTTGTTGTTGAAGACGAAGCATCATACAATCAATGGATTAACCAACAAACTGGTTTGTTCGCAAAAAAAGATATTAAAGAAGGAGATGATAAGGGAAATTCAAATCCTGAAAGTGAAGTTTTAGCAATTAATTAAATACCTAGATATAAAGACAAATATGAGTTCATCAGTTTTACACGCAGATAATCATCACGAAGAAACATTCTTATCTAAGTATGTTTTCAGCATGGATCATAAGATGATATCCAAGCAATTTTTAATCACCGGAATTATTATGGGTGTAATTGGAATGGCAATGTCAATTGCTTTCCGACTTCAACTAGCTTATCCGGATACCTCATTTCCAATACTTGAATGGTTTTTTGGTAGCAAATGGGCACCTGATGGCAAACTAGACGCCGGTTACTATATGGCCTTAGTTACCATGCACGGAACGATAATGGTATTTTATGTTCTAACAGCTGGACTAAGTGGCACGTTTGCCAATTTATTGTTACCCCTTCAAATAGGAGCAAGAGATATGGCATCTCCATTTATGAACATGCTCTCCTACTGGTTCTTCCTTTTGAGTAGCATTGTTTTATTATCCTCACTTTTTGTTGAAACTGGTCCTGCTTCTGGAGGTTGGACTATTTACCCCCCACTAAGTGCTCTTCCAAAAGCAATGCCTGGGTCTGGAATGGGGATGACATTATGGTTAAGTGCTATCGTCTTATTTATAGTTTCATCATTATTAGGTGGTATAAATTATATTAGTACCGTTCTCAATATGAGAACAAAAGGGATGTCTATGACTAGGCTTCCTCTAACGGTTTGGGCGTTATTTTTAACTGCAGTACTTGGGCTATTATCTTTCCCTGTACTTTTAGGTGGAGGTTTATTACTGTTGTTTGATAGAGGATTTGGAACTAGTTTTTATTTATCAGATATTTATTTAGGTTCTGCAGGTGCTTTAGAACACACAGGTGGTAGCCCTGTCCTTTTTCAACATTTATTTTGGTTTCTTGGACATCCTGAGGTTTATATAATTATCATGCCTGCTCTAGGAATTACATCTGAGATTATCGCAGTTAATTCAAGAAAGCCCATATTTGGATATACAGCAATGGTAATTTCATTAATGGGTATTGCTTTCTTGTCATTCATTGTATGGGGTCACCACATGTTTATTACTGGGATGAATCCCCTTCTTGGTGCTGTTTTCCTTGTTACAACCCTAATTATTGCTGTTCCATCAGCCGTTAAAACATTTAATTACCTAGCAACACTATGGAGAGGGAACATACGATTAACCAATGCAATGATGTTTGCCATTGGTTTGGTATCTTTCTTTATCTCTGGTGGATTAACAGGTATCTTCCTTGGAAACGCTACTTTAGATATTCAGCTTCATGACACATATTTTGTTGTAGGTCACTTCCACATTGTTATGGGATGTGCTGCTATTTTTGGTATGCTTGCTGGAATCTATCACTGGTTTCCAAAAATGTTCGGTCGATTAATGAATAAACCATTAGGTTATATTCATTTTTGGTTCACTTTCATATCTGCATATTTGGTGTTTTTTCCTATGCATTTCATGGGATTAGCAGGTGTACCTAGAAGATATTATGCTTTTACATTACTCCCAGAATATGGAGTTTGGTTTGATGTTAATGTCGTTATGACATTAGCTGCAATACTAGGAGGTATAGCACAAATTGTATTTTTATATAATTTCTTTTCAAGTATTTTCATTGGTAAAAAGTCTGGGACAAATCCATGGCAAGCAAATACTTTGGAATGGACAACTCCAGAAGAAAGAATTCACGGAAACTGGCCAGGAGAGATACCTACCGTTTATAGATGGGCCTATGATTATAGTAACCCAGCATATGATAAAGATTTCATGATGCAAAACATACCTGACGAAGGCGTCAAAGAAGAATTATTTGAAGTATCTGAAATTAAGGTGAAAAAATCAGCCAAAAAACCAAAACCCGAAGCAGCCACTTTATTCATACTCATTAAAAATTGGCTAAAACCAAATACAATATAAATGAAAGCCATCTTAGGATGGCTTTTTTTATCAAATTCTATCTATGAATTCAAAAAATTATAGATTATTCAACGGTCTCTCCATTTTCTTCATATTCATGTTGTTTGTGATTGGGGGATTAGTCAGAAGTACTGGTAGTGGAATGGGATGTCCCGATTGGCCAAAATGCTTTGATCAGTACATACCTCCTACTTCAGAAGCTGACTTACCTGAGAATTATCAGGAATACTACAAGAATCAAAGACTTAAAAAGACCAAAAGATTTATTCAACTACTTCATTTATTTGGATTTGAAGAAAAGGCAAAAGAATTTCATCAAGCCAAAGAGCTTAATGAAAGCCATAAATTCAATATAATAAAAGCCTATGTTGAATATGTTAATAGACTTTGGGGAGCATTAACTGGTCTTATTGTTTTTATATGTACGCTGTTATCAATTCAATACTTCAAATATAATTGGAAGGTATTTTTTTTTACTTTCTTAGGGTTTATAGCTGTCTTTTTTAATGCCATGCTCGGAGCTGTTGTTGTAAATAGTAATCTAATTGGAGGAATTGTTACAGCCCATTTTATTGCTGCTTTTGCAGCAATAAGTTTTTTTATAATTGCGTATATATATGCCAACAATTTATCTGAATTAAAAATCCAAACTAAAAAGATAAGTATTGCACTCATTCTCTTTATTAGTATTCAGGTAACTATTGGGGCTTTTGTAAGAGAGTCATATGACTCAAACTATGGGATTATAACTCTAAACCAAACTATTGAATCTCTTTACCCTAATCTTTATTACCACGGAATTTTAGGGGTAATTATTATGTCTTTAAGTATTCTGCAATTGATCAGGAATCCAAAGAATACTGAATATATGAAGTATACTAAAATAATAGTATTACTATCAATTGCTCAAATTATAATCGGCCCATTATCGTTAACTGAATCATTTTTAGCGATTTCAAAACTATTACATATAAGTTTTGGTGCAGGTATATATGTTTTACAGTTTTATATTTGTGCAAGTTTTTTAAAACCATAATAAGTAATAATTTACTAATTGAAATCAACAGCAATACATACTAATACTGTAGGGTTTAATTCCAAGTTAAAAGACTACAGTCAATTGATCAAATTTCGATTGACATTTACAGTAGTTTTTTCATCAATTCTAGGGTATTTATTGGGTGTAGAAGGTGAAATTAATTGGCTTTTAGTTAGTGCTTTAGGCCTTGGAGGATTTCTTGTAGTTGCATCATCCAATGGTATAAATCAAATTATCGAAAAGGACTTTGATAAACTTATGACTAGAACAGAAAATAGACCCATAGCTCAAAATAGAATGACAATTTTGGAGGCAGGTATTTTCTGTGCGATAACTGGAATTGTAGGAGTTAGTATTTTAGGATTGTATTTAAATACTTATTCTGCACTTTTAGGATTTGCTTCATTAATGTCATATGCATTCATATACACTCCATTAAAAAAGGTATCAAGTTTAGCTGTACTCGTTGGCGCATTCCCAGGTGCAATACCCCCACTATTAGGCTGGGTTGCTGCTACTGGAGAGTTTACTTCTGCAGCACTAGTTTTATTCTTACTTCAATTTTTTTGGCAATTCCCACATTTTTGGTCAATTGCTTGGATTCTTAATGATGATTATAAAAAAGCTGGCTATCAATTACTCCCGTCAAATACAGGTAGAACAAAAGAATCAGCGATGCAAGTCATCATTTATTCAGCAGCATTAATTCCTCTTAGCTTTCTCCCTCACATATTTGGAATTTCTGGAGAAACCAGCATGCTTTGTGTTGCTGCAGGAAGCATACTACTCACTATATTAAGTTTTAAATTATACAAGTCATTAAGTATTAAAGATGCCAAACGACTTATGTTTATATCTATCCTATATAATCCATTGGTACTGATATCGTTATTGATTGACAAATTATAAAATAGTATGACCATAAAAGCTCCAGAACAATCAGGACGAGTAAATCCTAAAAAATTTAGTCTTTGGCTATTACTGTTGGGTATATTAATGCTTTTCTCCGGCCTTACTAGTGCCTACATCGTTCGAAAAGGAGATGGTAACTGGTTTGATTTTGAAATTCCATCCATATTTCTATACTCAACAATTATTGTTTTATTGAGTTCTATAACTATGATTTGGGCATATCAGGCTGCAAAAAAAGATGATATTAAGGGTATAAAATTGGGATTATCTGCAACTATAATTCTTGGCACAGCTTTCATGATATCACAATACATGGGTTGGTTAGTTTTATCTGACCAAGGACTCCATTTTGTTAATCCTAAATACGGAGATAAAGTCTCAGCATCATTCTTAATTGCTATAGCTGCCATCCATCTCATACACATATTGGCAGGAATAATTTATCTAATAGTCATGCTAATTAATTCGTTTAGATATAAAATTCACAAGAAAGATACATTACAGATAAGTATGTGTAATACTTATTGGCACTTTGTAGGTTTCTTATGGGTTTATTTATATATGTTTTTATATTTTGCACCTGATTTTTAATTAATAAATGTCTACACAAACAATATCTAAGTCAAATACATGGAAAGGTGGAAATTCACCTTTTAATGTAAGTTACGGAAAACTCATGATGTGGATTTTCCTTTTGTCAGATGCTTTTACTTTTTCGTCGCTACTCATTGGTTATGGAGCCATTCGTTACAGCTTTCCATCTACTCCTATTGAGCAAATTGATGAACTTAAACTATCATTTGCAGAGAATGTTCAAGAAAAGTTTTCTAATGGTGCAGATGCCCATCACGGAGAGTTTTTTATTCCTGCCTTAAGAGATAATGGTGTTTTTTCTGAATTTCAATGGCCGTCTCCAGATCTAGTCTTTAATCATTTTCCATTTGCACACGGACTTCATCTTCCGTTAATATTTGTAAGTTTAATGACTCTAATCCTAATACTGAGTAGCGTTACTATGGTTTTAGGTGTAGAAGCTGGTCAACGTGGTGATAAGAACGAGGTAACTAAATGGATGTTTTGGACAATTTTAGGTGGATTTGCCTTTCTTAGTTGTCAAGCTTGGGAATGGACCAATTTTATTACAGCGGGTGCAACACCGTGGTCCAACCCATATGGTCCGCCAACTTTTGCTGCATTATTCTTCCTGGTAACTGGTTTTCACGGTTTTCACGTATTTTCAGGTGTTGTATTAAACATCGTTATTTTCATTAATAACATCAATGGAACCTACGAAAGAAGAGGACACTATGAGATGGTTGAAAAAGTTGGATTATATTGGCACTTTGTTGATCTAGTTTGGGTATTTGTTTTCACATTCTTCTACTTAATATAATTTACAAAAAACATTATTATGTCATCATCAAATAAAAATATTGATATTCACGACGAAAAAAATTATGACCCTACAGTATGGGTTCCAAAAGCACATAGTCATGGCACTAAAGATATTTGGTTGAAATTTTGGATCTTACTAGGATTAACTGTTATTGATGTTGCATTTTACTTTCTAATGTCACCATCAATGGCACGAAATATAATATTTATTGCACTTGGAGTTATAAAGGCCATTTATATTGTTGGAACATTCATGCACATGAAACATGAAAAATTAAGTCTTGCTACCATGGTGATTTTACCTATGTTTTTCATCATATTCTTTCTGGTTTGGATGATGTATGAAGGAAACTTCTGGGGATCATTTTAGTGTATTTGACCATCAATTTTTAAAATGAAACGAAGCACAGGAAAAATAATATTAGTTATTATATTAATATTACCTATAATTCTTGCAGTACTTCTCAAAAAATCTAAATTTGGGTACAATGAGCTTCCCATATTCTCATCTGATGAGATGGGTGAAAGAGTACCATATTCTATTGATAGTTTTATACTAACTGATCAAAATAATAAACCCTTTTCACGAGATAGTATTGGTAACAAAATATTTATAAGTAATTTTTTTTTCACCAACTGCCCTGATGTTTGTCCAACGATTAATGGACATATTAAAATTGCCACTCAAAAACTGGAAAATAGTACCGATATACTCTTTCTTTCACATACGGTAGATCCATATAAGGACTCAGTTTCTGTTATGAAAGACTACGCACAGATGTTTGAGGCAAATGACGATCAATGGAAATTCTTAACTGGTAAAAAAAGTACTATCTACCACCTTGCTAGAGAAAGCTATAAAGCCGTAATTCAAGAGATTCCTGATACGAATACTTTTATTCATAGTGAAAAAATCATGTTAGTAGACAAACAATTTCGTGTTAGAGGTATTTATGATGGTATGAACTTTAATGAAGTCGTGGACTTAATTAAAGATGCTAGATTTTTACTTCAAACTTATGCAGATCAAAATGAGAGAGATGAGAGAAATTAACGATAAAGTTTTCTTCAGAATTGCTTTAACTATATCTATTATAGTTTTCATCCTTGTAGTATTACTTAACCGAAGATTACTTAATCCTCCTAGTGAATTTCCAAATTTTATTTATCATTTGCCAAAATTACATGCAATAATCAATGGCATTTGTTCAATACTATTGTTACTATCACTTAGAGCTGTAAGTTCTGGCAAAATCCAACTACATAAAACATTAAATATTACAACTTTTTCTCTTTCGGCAGTTTTTTTAATAAGCTACGTGATTTATCATTTTTTTGTACCTGAGACTTCGTATGGAGGTGAGGGTTTATTGCGTTTTTTATATTACTTTATATTGATAACTCATATCATATTAGCTGCTAGTGTATTACCTCTGATTCTGCTATCCTTTTGGTATGCCTTAAACGATAAATTTATAAAACATAGAAAAATAGTTCGTTATACGTTTCCAATTTGGTTGTACGTTACTACTACAGGAGTTTTGGTTTATTTAATGATTCAACCCTATTATACCTTTTAACTAAAATAAAGTCATGAAAAAAATTACTTTTATACTACTATTAATTTTAGGATCTATTTCAATTGTTAATGCACAATGCCCCATGTGTAAAACCGCTGTGGAAAGTGGCATGGAAGAAGGTCACACGAAAGGAAGAGGTCTCAATGATGGCATCTTATATCTTTTAGCAACTCCATATCTAGCTATTGCATTTATAGGCGGAGTGTGGTATTACAAGAGAAATAAAAAAGCTGAATGAGTGCATTAATTGCCTTAACAAAAGGTAAATGCCCACAATGCAGAAATGGTAAGGTCTTTAAAAATAAAGCCACCAACCTAAAAAGATTTAAGGATATGCACGAAAATTGTCCAAGTTGTAATGTTAAATTTGAGTCTGAACCAGGTTTTTT
>CESO01057211.1_pt1 | contig 12061 bp, 7 predicted proteins | sample 356341 | NCBI WGS metagenome assembly CESO01 (sample SAMEA2621812, study PRJEB7988) | marine metagenome | biome: marine biome (ENVO:00000447); feature: deep chlorophyll maximum layer (ENVO:xxxxxxxx); material: "saline water (ENVO:00002010), including plankton (ENVO:xxxxxxxx)" | depth 35 m
TATCCAAATGTATTAAAACCTATACAATCATCGTATGTTTCTGATCTCACTTTGCAGCACTGCAATTCTCTTTCATTTGAAAGATCATGAATCTTTATGTTATTTACATCACATTCTAATAAATCAAACTCTTCAAAAAACTTATAATCGTCAAATTTATTTTGTATCAGTATAGATTTGTATTCGTATTGAATATCACTATCTATTTTTTCGAATGTTTCATTCCAATTTGTAAATACAATCTGGGGTTGACATTCATAACAATTTAATCCTTCAACAACTTTAACAAGATAGTCTATACCATGTTTAATACCATTTTTATCAATATAATCAACCATTTTTTTCGCACCATTTTTACTAATAAAATAACTAAAAAACCCACCAATGTAGAAATTACGATTTAATTGATGAACTGATATTTCTGATTTGTCAGCATTGTATCTTTCATAATTTTCCTTTCGATGTGTTTCATACATGCTATATCCAAGAAACATAAAATCAAAGTTATCAATATTTTCTTGGTATGTTTTTGTTAAACCTTGTAATTTTTCATTAAAATTTGTTTCACAACCATTAACATCGTCTTCCATAACAAGGTAAAAATCTTTGTCTGATTCAATAAGTTTTTTCCATAGATTATAATGACTTAATGCGCAACCTATTATAGAAACCCGATAACCAAAATCGTTATCCATGAATATTTTGATACGTTCATCACTTTCTTCCAAATCTAAACCATCTACGGCTTTGTAAAAGTAATAATTCAAAAAATCTATCTCCTTATTTCTCAATAAATTTTTCATTTTTTGCTGTCTATCTGGGCGTCGTCTCAAATTTATAATCTGTGTTTGATAGTTATATTGTTCATCATCTTTGTTCAAAAATACAGGTAATTCTAATTCATGAAAATTATATTGAATATCACTGTCAACTTTCAAATCTGTTTCAGCCCAAGGTGCAAAAAATAAGTGAGGATTTGTTTCATAACAAATATCTGGAATTAATTTACCCATTAAATAATCTATTCCATTTTTTATTCCATTCTCTTCAATATGCTTCAATAATTTAAATGCTCCTGATTTATTTATGCTGTATGCATGTGTGGCGCCAAGATAAAGATCGTTATTTAATCCCGTGACTGTAACATTTTTAACTTCTTGTTCTTTGTTTAATCCATATATATCCTTCAGGTTTTTTCGACTCCAACTAAACATATGATAACCCAAAAAAACTATCTCTTTTTCTTGCATATCATTTTTAATAGTTTCTAAATGTGTAAAAACATTATTAGGGCATTCAAAATCATCTTCTAGTACTATATAAAAATCATTATTTTTATCATTAACTAGTTTCTTCCAAATATTATAATGACTTAAAGCACAACCAATAATACATGAACGATTATTAAAATCGTTTCCTGCAAACAATTTTGTTATTTCGTCAGTAACTTCTAATTCTTTTCCATCACATGCCTTAAAGAAATCAATCTTAAGATCTTTTTCATATTTTTTAATAAATGTCTCTTTAATTTCATCTCGTCGATCCGTACGTTTTTCAAGGTTTATAATATATACCTGTGTTTTTGCATCTACAACTTCTGGAACTGTATCATCATTTGATTCACCATCAAAACCTGATAGCAATTCTTTCTTAAATTGTAACATTACTCGTTCTGGACAATAATCATCATATGCCTTCCAATTTTTTGTTTTATCAATTCCGTTTATATACATTTTTTGTATTATGGATTTTACTTCGTCGCATGATTTGTAAATAAATCCCTTTTTACCTAAGATTTCAACATGACAGTTATCTGAAAGTAAATTTCCAATAGGTACAGAAAAATTTGTCATGACTGGTTTGTTGTAAAAAGAAAATTCACCGATTGCTATTCCAAATGTTTCACCAACTGTTCTTCCATGTATCATCATATCACAAGTTTGTATGAATCTCGCTTTATCTATTTGTTCAATCAGTGTATCCATATAAATAATTTTGGGATGACTATAAAATACATTAGTATTTGCAAAAATAAAGTATATATCACTATGTTCTTGTAATATTTCGCGAATTGCTTGATGTACATATCCAATATCAAATGAATCTGACCCTCCATACCTACCTAAAACAAACGCATCTTTTGGTATTCCATATTTTTTTCGTAAATTATCACTAGGTTCACATTTTGGCATGTTTATCATATGTGGAACAAATGATTTATTACACGAATATTTGTCAGTTAGATATCTTGAAATAACCGCATAACGATCAAATCCAGGGGGTTTGTTATTTCTCGAAAATGGAGCATTTGTAAATATAGCATGCCACAAAATAGGGCATGATATTTGATTATAATCTTCATTCGGATTACCCCAACAAATATTATACATATAATCTACATCATATTGTTGAACCAAGTCCTCAAGTTGTTGGTTTGTTTCATATGTTACACATATAAATTCACGTTTAAATTTGGTGATAACACACTCCTTATTTATTTTATTAACTTTATAAAATATAACACTTTCATTATTTAAAATTTCTCTGTTATAGTATGCATAATCGTGTAAAGCCACCGCATCCCCTCTCTCGCATAATTGAGTACAATGAAATGCTATCCGCTTATTTATCCTATTAGTTTTTTTACTAGTTTCTATTTTTGCTTTTGAAATAGTATTCCCCTCTAATCCTTGATTAACATCATTTAAAGCGTAAGCATTTTTTTTGTCATCATTTGTTTCACTTGTTAGTTTACCAATATGTATGCAATTTATTTCATTAAAAAACATACTTCGATATCCCCTTTCATAATATTTATCTGCATAATCCCTTTCAAAAAAACTATTTTCTGTATTGAAATCACCTAATTCCATTATTGTTGGAACTAATGTAACAGATGGTCGAAAACTATAATGTGGCCAATAACTACAATTTTGTCCGGTCAAGCCTTCTTCATCCTTAATATGCAATAACAATTGGTTTTCTTTATCATCCATGCAACGTTGTCCGCCTACCAAATCAAATGAACGAATTGTTTCACCATAATTTCTATTAAACAATACTTGTTTTATTCCTTTTGATGTAGATATATCAGAATTTAAATATGAAATACTACGTGTAACATAGTTATCTTTTTTGATAAATAACCAATCATCTTCCATGTGTATCCAATAAACAGGTTCTAATTTATTTATTTTATTCCAAATTATATTCATACTTGGGCGGTGACCTTTTTCTTCTATGCTTTTAAAATAAAAATTCATGAATGGATACATTGTTCGCATTTTTTCTCTATCTTCAAATGAAGAATTATCGTCAACACAAAAGAAATAATTGACCAAATCTATATCTTTGCAATATAATAACAAGGAATTTACTGTTTTTTCAAACAAATCTAATCTTTTGCAAGTTGTGAAACTTAAAAAGACAATCGGTTCCATATCTTTTTCATTTTTTCCATCGGTATTTAATTTTATTGAGTGTGGGTTTATTGTATCACGCTTTAATTCTAAAATTTTTGCCGAGTCATATTTAGTTATTTGTGGCTTCATTAATTCAATAAATTTTTCTATAATATTGTAGTCTTTTTCACTTATTTTGTAATTATTTGTTATCACATGAAAATTAATAAATTCAATAAAGTCAGAAAAGAAGTCATCAGAAACATATACAGTATTTTTTTCTGCAATGTCTGTACTCATATGTGGTATAAAAAATTGGAAATTAAAAATTATATTACCTATTATTCCATCATCGACATTATCGCGTAAGTTCCACAATCTTTTGAAAGCATCAACACCTTCAGACCATGCTTCATTATTATATGCAACAATGGTGGCATCAAAATCGAAATGATATGAAAATACTTCTTTCCAAACAAATAATTTTCGATGTAATTGTACGTCATCATTTAAATGTGGTTCTACAAGTTTAAAATAATTAAACGCAATTTTCCATTCCTTTGTTTCATAATAATGATGAATTACCTGATACATGGTTTCTAATCGCTGAGGGTCAAATTGATACGCTTTTATCCAGTAATAAATGGCTTTCTCTTTTTCACCTAATCTATTATATGCATCACCAATCATATAGTAACTAAAATAAATTTCCTGGTCCCATCCACCATAATCGGCCCTACGTTGATACCATTCAATTGCCTTTTTGTCTTCTCCAGAATCCTTATAACTTTGTGCACAATAAAAACTGTAACGTATACGTATATCCTCATTATTTTTATCGGCTTCATAGAAAGCATCTTCCAATATTTTAGCATCTTTTTTGTATTTATTGGGGTCATTATTTCTAGAACCAAGTCGTCCTGATTCAATATAATAATCTCCATCAAGCAATGAAATTGTTTGGTTTTCTTTTTTACAAATAATCACTTCATGAAGAACACCAACATATTCCCAAGGGATACGATTGTTTACCAATAATGTTCTTTCATAAACACAGCCGTTTTTACCAAATTTCAAATTGTATCCTGCATCGCTTAATTCGTTTGGTAATTGAAAATTACCATATATGTGATCATCGGCATCAAATATAAATAAATAATCTGTTTTATCAAAAGCACATTTAAGAGCGTTGTTTCGATTTGTTGAAAAATCTTTCCATTTATGTTCTACTAATTCGCCTGGTATACCCTTATTTTTAAAAAAAGAGGTAATTAATTCCCTTGTATTATCGGATGAACCAGTATCACTAATAACCCAATAACTAAATGGTATGTTATCGCAAAGGTTTGTAAGTGTTTTTTCAATTACATGTGATTCATCCTTTACAATCATATTAAGACATATGGTTTTATTTACAATGGACATATAATTCTTAGTATATTTCAATGTTTAATACTTTTATTACAATTTTTATTTACTGAATATTTTTACATAATAAAATATTATTCTATTATAATATGGCATTTACACGATTTCACGATGACCCTGCAAGAGTTAAAAAACAATTACAGGAATCAACTGACCCTGGAAGATGGACAATAAATGCTCCTGGAAATGGAACACATCCTGGATTTTCTGAAGATCCTTACTGCCGTCTTCAACAATGGGGGGCTAATCTTAGAACAAATACTATTGATGTACAAAGTGATTTAATGGGATTAACCAGAAATTTAAATCGCGACACAATTAATAAAAATATTCATTCCGACAAAGCCCCTCATTCTGCACAAATTGAATATTCCAGTTACAAACCGTATACTGATGAAAGTCGCGCAACACACCCTGTCTGGATGTATAGAGATTTAGAACAAACAAAATATCCTTTACTTCCCCTCGATCCTCAAGAACATACTAGCATACCTTTTGAAAATAATTTAAGTACTAGAATTTTGGAAAAGGATAACTTTAAACCAAACGTTCCCGTATTAAAAGATGCATTAGGAAATCCGTTACAATAAAACAATAATATCAAAATATTCATATTATTGTTAATTTAAAGACAAACGTTATATTAAAAAATATTGTGTAATACTATATATAATAATGGCTGAAATAGCAGTTCCAATGGTAGGTTTAGGTTTATTGTATATTGCCAATAAACAGAATAATGATGTCAAAGGACATAACAGTTCAAATCTTGTTCCTAATCAAGAAAACTTTCGAACATTGGGTAATCAACAAAGACTTCAAGCATATGAAAATAAGGATAATGCTAATTATGAAATGGATGTTGGTCGCGCAAAACAATTTGATGAATCTAACAAAATAGTAAATAACTTTCCCGTTGAAAGTAATGAACATGTATTAGAAACAGTTAAATCGTATCCGAATCCGAATTGTGCAACGGATAAATATTTTTTACAAAATAATATGCAACAAAATCCGGGTGTTTCAAAAGCATCACAAATGCAAAATTTTAAATGCCAATCTCTTACAGGTAATGAGGTAGATGGCAAAAACTTTAAACACAATAATATGGTCCCGTTTTTTGGATCAAAAATTCGCGGTAAAACTTTTGATTATGATAATGAAATCCGTTTAGATAACATGCAGGGTGCTGGCTCTCAACATATCAAAAAAACAGAGCAAGCCCCCTTATTTAAACCCCAAGAAAGTATGCAATTTTCACATGGTGCTCCCAATAACAGTGATTTTTACCAATCTCGTGTTAATCCTTCATTAAAGGTTGCCAATGTTAAACCATGGGAAGAAGTAAAAGTAGCACCCGGTTTAGGAAAAGGTTTTGGAACTGAAGGAAGTGGTGGTTTCAATTCTGGTATGGAATGTCGTGATGCGTGGACTCCCAAAACCGTAGATGACTTACGAACATCAAACAATCCCAAACTTTCATTTGGTGGAGTAACGCTTGCAGGAAAACGCCCTGTCCAAAATATGGGTACACTTGGTAAAATGGAAAAAAATAGACCCGACACTTATTTTGTTAATAGTCCTGAAAGATATTTTACTACTACTGGTGCCGAAAAAGGACAAACCGCGCAAGCAACACAGGTCTTTAAACCGGTTAATAGAATCAGTACAACAAGAGAATATTTTGGCGATGGTTCCAAAGCCGGTAGTGCTGGAGCAACATACGCAACTGGTAAATACGAAGATTCAAGAAAAATTTCTTATGATGGGCCTCCTGTCATGAATCCTTATGCAGGAAATAAGGGTGATGCAGATGAAAAAGATTATGGAAAAAATAGTTATAATATTTTACCAAATTCACGTACATTAACTGGAGATAAAACTGAATTTGGTGGAGTTAATGGAACAGTAAAAGCGCTTGTTGCTCCTATTTTAGATATGCTTCGACCTACAAGAAAGGATAATGTTGTTGGTAATATTCGTGAAACTGGTAATGTACAACAACGCATTCCCGCTGGTTCTTCAAATACATTAAATCCGGCTGATCGACCGAAGACAACAATTAAAGAAATGACTGTTGATAGTATTCAACATTGGTTTGTTGAAGGCCAAAATTCAGGCGGATACACAAATGCCAAACAAACACCGATTCAAAATCAACGTGATTCAACAAATTACGTTAGCATGGGTAATATTGGTAACACACCAGGAATGTCAAGTGAAACCAGTTATAATGCTGCGTATAACGCAAGAGTTTCAGACAGCCGTGAAGAACTTTCAGTTAATCGTCCGAATCAAGGTGGAATGCAAGTATTTAATCAGCAAATGAATGTTAGTATGTCTAAGTCTGAAAATGATAGATTAAATAACAGAATGTTTGTCCCGCAAAGTTTAGGTGCTACAAATACTTCCAAATCTATGTATGGAGAAATGAGAAAGCCACATACATATGAACAAATAAATCAAGGCAGAAACGACGCCGCGTTATTAAAAGCATTTAAAGAAAATCCGTACACACAAAGTTTACACAGTGCCGCGTAAAAGTAAAATGAAAAAATAATAATATTAAATATTAGTATTATTATTTAAAAAAAATTAATGTCTATAACAAATGAAAAAATAGAATGTATATGTTGTTATCATGAAAATATAATAGCAATTGATGCATTTATAAAATGTAAAGCAACCCCAAGGCATTTGATATGTCAAAAGTGCTACACTGACTGGGGTTCTAACACTTGTTTTTTTTGCAATCCATTACATGATAAGCCTATATATATACGAGTTCAGACTCAAATAGATTCTAACATTATTATAAATATTGATGAAAGGAATAATGCTGAAATTAATTTACAAAATATAGATTTAAGTATAAATGAATTTTCAAATGAATCTCCCGATAATATTTACAAGTTTTGTTGTTTTAATGAAGATATATGGAATGAAATATGTAATATACTTTATTTTGTGTGTTGTCTTAGTACTTTATCTTATCTAGTTTTTGCTATTTCGTATTTATAAGTATATAAAATATTTAACATTATATATATAATGTCACTTGATAGAGAGAACAACAGTGACAACAGTGACCATAGTGACAACAGTGATAATGATGTTGAAATTAGAGATATAATAAGAGATCAAAATCTAATTATTGAAACATCAACAATACAAATTAGAACACCACCGGTTCATGTTGATACACCAATACCTACAAATTCAAATAGAATGCATATTTCAACACTTACAATTCCATCATTAAATATTGTAAGAAATATTACTAATACTCCATCTCCATTAGCCAGAAATATACGTCCAAATTCTTCGTCGCCAATTCATATAATAAATTATAAACACAAAGGCGACAAGTATAATATGCCAAAAAGTAATTCATATCCCGAATGTTTATGTTGTTATGATACTATTTTTCCTATTTCAAAGAGATTACTTGAAACCTGCAATGCAGAAATAAAACATAATATTTGTTATAATTGTTATAAAATAACATCGTCAAAAAAATGTTTTTTTTGTTTTCCTTTAGATAAAGGAAATTTTCTTACAAGAGGAAATGGAAACTTTGGCAGAGCATTGTCAAGTAGTATTACAATGATTAATCAATATCCAGGAAATATTGAAAATATTATAATATCACAAAACGAATCACCGCGTGAAGGAGAATTAAGTTATCATCAACATCTACGAAATACTAGAAGAAATGTTAGAGCAAGACAACATGAACAAATGAATGATTGCAATCACTTTATTCAAATAGTAACATGTATTATTATTATCATTGTTTTGATATTTTATTCCGGAAATGATGATAATGAAAATAAAAACGGAAATTAATAAGTAAGATATTTTTTATATTAAAAATACCTTAATAAAATAGTTTAATGAATAAAGATAGTCACAAAAATGTATATGATAGATTAGAATATTTTATAAAAATAAAAAAAATTCCAAATTTAATATTTCACGGCGCATCAGGTTCTGGAAAGCGAACAATATTGTATAATTTTATTTCAAATATTTACGAAAATGATAAACAATCTATGAAAAAACATACAATGTTTGTTGACTGTGCTCACGGTAAAGGAATTAAATTTATTCGCGAGGAACTAAAATTTTTTGCAAAAACAAATATTAACTGCAAAAATGGAAACCTATTTAAAAGTATAATATTACTTAGTGCAGACAAATTAACTATTGATGCACAGTCGGCCCTAAGAAGATGTATTGAATTATTTAGTCATAACACGCGATTTTTTATTGTAGTTGAAGATAAATTTAAATTATTAAGACCTATTTTATCTAGATTTTGTGATATTTATATACCGAATCCTTTATGTAATGGTAATCCTATAAATTTACATAAAAATCAAATAATGCAAACATATAATACAAAAAAATATGATGTTACTCGAAAAACGGGTTTAAAAAAATTATTATCAACAAAGACAACTTGCCTTTTTAGTTTAGCAGAAAAATTCTATGAAAAAGGTTATTCTGGAATAGATTTAATAGAATATATATCAGAAACATGGGATGACACAAATAGTGAAAAACACAAGATCTTATTATTTTTGCATAAAATTAAAAGAGATTTTAGAAATGAAAAAGTATTTATTTATTTAGTACTTAATTTCTTATTAATACGTTCCGAATTGAATTTAGAAAATATTTTATTTATTTAAAAATGGACGATTACGACGTATCTAGTTTGTCTGAATCCAAAAATGAGTGGGGTGCGAGGTTAGTTAATATTTTAACACCCTCTGTAATTGAAGGCGTAAAATCTATATTTTCCGAAGCCGATAAATTATGTCGTGAAAACGATGAAGAAGAAAAATATTTAATGACCTTTCAAAATTTATTAGCACGCGTAGCAAAATGGAACAGTGCTATCATTGATGAAGAAACTAAAAGAATTATGACCACTAGTCAGTGCGAATATTTGGAAGATTTAGTAACATGTGTTCATATTGTTCACTTAAAGGCACTTACATCTATTCGTGTATCAAGCAAACAAAAAAAGGTTGATGTTGATGTTCCCAAGGTAAGTGATTTCGTACATAGAGTTTATGTTGCGGTTGCAAGAAATGTATACAAAAATGTATATTTATTTGAAAAAGGTATTGCTCCGTTACAATATCAGAAGAATATGCGAGAATTAGAGGTTATTGTCAAAGAATGTGTATTAAATACTGTAAGAGAAAGTATTCCTGTAGCCCAGATTCTTAGAGCATATATTGATGAAACTGTGGAAGAAGAGGAGGTTGTTGAAGAAAATATTGAAATTATTCAACCAGAAAAAGAAGAGGAGGAGGAGGAGGAGGAAACAACAGAAAATGGCGATAATACAGAGAAATCAGCGGTTGAAAAATCTGACTCAACAGACATACCGTCTGGTATAATAAAGAAAGATTCAGTAGAAACAAGTACTAATAGTGATTCAGAAATCACATCCATAGGAGGTGGAATGGCGGCAGCAGCAGTAACCAACGCCACTCAAGATGCATCGATTGTTACAGAAAAACTTACAAATTCAGCAGAACAATTACATCAAGCAGCCGAGAAATTAAATGATACTGCAGAAGTCTTAAATGTAAATACTAGTGTATCAACCCCCACACAAGTGCCAGTAGTTGAGGTTTCACAACCGATTCAAGCACCCGCAATTGTTCAACCAACAACTTTAACAACGCCAGAACCTGTTAATACCCGAGAATTAGTTGCGGCACCCACTCAACTTGTAAAGAAGGCTGAAGAAACAGCAACACAATCGGCTCTTTCATTTAATGACACAGATAATGTATTTGATATGGGAACAAACCAGACCAGTGAAATAGAAGCCCCCAAAACTATTGATAGATTAGAACAAATAAGCGAACAGCGTAATGAACAACGAAAAATAGAGGAAGAAGAAGACGAAGAAGATGAAGTTTTAAAAATCCATAATGACCCAATATCTTTGGATAATTTAGAAGTTCAAGACGTTTCAAGCAAACTTAAAATATCAGATGACCCCATATTAGGAGACATTGAAGTTTTATCGTAATAAATAATTAATTAACTGTTTTGCGTATATAATAATAATTCATTTTGAAATATTATTATAAATAGAAATATGAACGTTAACTTTATGTTGGCATCAATTATCTCAGTGGTTTACTTTCTTTTCAAATTTCTTGAAATGAGAATGTTAGAAAAAGAAAATAAACCATTAAAGGATATATTAAAAGAAACCATGATTGTTTACGTAAGTGTTCTTGGTGGAGATTTCGTTTTACAACAAGTAACCCCAGTTGCCAATAGTTTAACTTCTGAAACTACTGGTGCGTTTACAAATGATCCTCAGTTTTAAAAATAACAATAATGCAATATCTATTAAATATTACATTATTAATAACATTGTTTTGTCTTAAGCATAAACTGGAATCTCATCAATATCCATAATTTTTGCTTTCTTTGAAACCTTTTTCTTTGCTACACGAAAACTTTCAAACATAGGTCTTTCTAATTGTTTTTCTGGTGTATGATTATGAACTTTACGCGCAATCATTTTATATAACTTAAAATCAGGATATCTTTCTTCATTATTTGATTTATATAATACATTACGTCCCTTATCATCTTGGCACCATTCGTTAAGCAAATGTGCTATTGGGTCATCAAATAATTTGACTGATTTAAATTCTTCAATATCATCAATAAAAAAATCAAACATAGAACAAGCCAACCGACATAAATCAAAACTATAGTTTGGTTCAACGCGTGGTTTTTCTGAATTATAAAATGGTTCAAAATTATATTGCGTAGCCGCATCACCCTTTTCATGGAAACTATCACTGCAAAGTTGTTTACCATTAAAGGTATAAATCGCTCTTCCAAAATCAATTATTTTATATAATTTTCCATAAGTGGGAACCTTATAGTATTTTTCATTGTAACGATAATATAAAAATTGTTTATCTGTTTTCACATACATAATATTATTTGTATGCAAATCATTATGAGTCATTTTAAAAGATTTCTGATAACAAATTAATGTCATTATTATTTGCATAAAAATCGATTTCCATTCATCAAACTCCGGCTCTTTTTGCATAATATTGTCAAGAGTATCATGACATTTTTCAAGGCATATCATTTGAACTGGAAATTTGTTAACAATTAATTTGATACTGTCTTCGCTTTCACTATCACTATCACTATCACTATCACTATCA
>CESO01039391.1_pt1 | contig 12051 bp, 13 predicted proteins | sample 356341 | NCBI WGS metagenome assembly CESO01 (sample SAMEA2621812, study PRJEB7988) | marine metagenome | biome: marine biome (ENVO:00000447); feature: deep chlorophyll maximum layer (ENVO:xxxxxxxx); material: "saline water (ENVO:00002010), including plankton (ENVO:xxxxxxxx)" | depth 35 m
CCTCCTCCTCCTCCGTTGCTGTTTCATTTTTATCTTCGATTTTTTCTACTAGTTGTTCTTCTTCCTCTTGCTCGATCTTCGCCTGTTTTTCTTCATCTAATGCTTCCTGCAATTGTTTGAGTTCTTCGTCATTATCTTCATCATCATCACATTCACTTAATGAACCAATATGTCTAACATGGTCATCATCTAATTCTTCATCCGGAATCTTTGGCACCTTAAACATTTCTGGAACATTTATTGTAGTTTCATTAATTGTATATTCTATTTCATCATCAGAAGTGTTTGATTCAGATGAACTATTTACAGTGACTGTATTATTGTCATAATTTGTATTCTTTCTTTTATCGAACTGTATTTCTTTTATTTCAAGATTAATTCCACCCTCTTCATCTTTAGTATCAATCTTTATTTCTTTTTTTTCTTTATTTTCATCAATTTCCATTTTTAATTTTGCATTTTCTCTACACATAACACTAATAATTTGGTCTTTTTCAAAAATTGTTTTACGTAGTTCCTTAACCAGTGGCAGCCTTTCAATAATATCAAGAGTGGAATTATTATTTAATCCACTAATAAACGTTTCTACTTTTTCCTGAATGCTTTCATGAATATCACTCATAAGATTATTGGTGCTAACTTTTGATGTAGTAGACATGTATTTCTCCATTATATGTATTTTTTATAGTTTCTTTGTTTAATATGATTTAAAAAATATTATAAATTGAAATATATATGTCTAACACTACTGTAACGAACGAAGAATTTGTTAGTAAAGTAAAAGATTTATCCGGAAATGACTTTAAGGACGCGGTAAGAGAAGAAAAAAGAAAGCAAATAATTCAATTAGTTTGCAGACAAACAGATTATACTACAGAAGAAGCAGAGGCTAAATTAAAGGAACATAAGGGAAATTATATGAGTGTCGTAAAAGAGTATTTAAATCCAAAATATAAAGAGGAAAATAAAAAAAAAGTAGAAGAACACGAATCAAAGAGTAATAATCAAAAAATATATACAGAAATACGAGGATTTATGGATAATGCCGTAAAAGGTTATGAATACAGAAAAAAAGTTACTGAAATAATTAATAAGAAACGAGAAGAATTATTAGTACAACAACAACAACAACAACAAGAAAATAAAAAGATAGATGAAAAGAAATAAAAATATATTGATATTATATATTATGAATATCAATATACCAAAAAAACCTACAACATTATTAAAACACGGCACAAAGTTACATGATGATTATAAGTGGATGAAAACAGATAAACAAAAAGCGGTAAATGTTATAAAAAAATTAAACAAGTCAACTAATAAATTATTTAATGCTAATAAAACTGTTCAAAGAGAATTAGCAAACGAATTTAAGAATAGAATTGTTGAAAATTATGAAACAATACCGACGCGAAAAAATAATTTTAAATATCAATATGTTATTAAAAAAGGTGAAAATTATGGAAAATATTATTGTATAAATGGGTGCACTAAAAAATTATTATTTGATTGTGAAAAAATGGCAAAAGAACATGAATATTGGGATATGACCGGACCATTAATTTCAAAAAATGAAGAAAAGATAGTCTATTCAGTTGACTGTGTTGGAAATGATGAAAATAAAATATATTTTAATAATTTTTATGATAATAATAGTATTGAAATTAAAAATCCAAAAAAAATAACACTAACCAATGATTTTTTTTTGGCAAATGATTCAAACACATTATATTATACCACAATGAATGATTCGGGTCGGTCAAATAAAATATGGGTCACCAAATTAGACGATAATAAGAATCATAAATGTATTTACACAGAGAATGATGAATTATATACTGTAAGTATCTCAACAACATTCAATGGCGATAAGGCTTTAATATATGTAACTTCGAATGATTATACAGAAATCTTATTAGTAGAGAATAACGAAATAATAAAAAAACTATTTTCAAGAAGACAAAAGGCATTAATCAGTATTGACTACAAAGGTGGAATATGGTATATATTATTTGAAAAGAATAATAAAACTCGTATGATTTATTCAACAAGTAAATATATTGAAGACCATAAAACGTGGTTGCCTTATAAAAAAGACATAGTGTATGAATATTTTATTTTGAAAGGCGATTACATGATTTTAGGAACAAAGGTGAATGGATTATTAAAAACGCACGTATACATGCTTTGTGACAATAAAAAAAAATATGAAATTAAATTCGATAATCCAATACATTCAATATCGTTTCCCGGATTAGAGAATATGAATAAATATGAGAACAAGATTATCGTTAATTATGAAAATTGGTTAATTAAAGGAAAAAAAATAGAAATAAATCTTGAAAATAGAAAGCAAAATTTAATTAATGAGATAAAAATACCTGGATATAATCCAGATAATTACATTTTAGAAAGGGTTTGTGTAAAAGATAAATTATTAATGACTATATTGCGAAAAAAAACTACAATATTAACAAAAGGACCACATAAATGTATGTTTGATGGTTATGGAGCATATGGTTCTGTTTATGAAGCAGAATTTGATATACAAATTCCAAGTCTTCTTGATAGAGGATTCATTTATTGTATTACACATATTAGAGGAGGTGGATATTATGATACAAATTGGTATAAAGAAGGTAAAATGTTAAAAAAAATGAATACCTTTCATGATTTTATTGCATGTATTGATTATATGTTAGATAAGAAGTATACAATACCTGAAAAGGTTGCAGTGTTCGGTAGAAGCGCTGGCGGACTTCTTATTGGTAGTGTATTGAATATGGCTCCAGAAAAAATAGGATTAGCAGTTATGGGAGTTCCGTTTGTTGATATTATGAATACGATGCTTGATAGTAAATTAAATTTAACAACAGGAGAATATTCAGAATGGGGCAATCCCAATAAAAAGAAATATTTTGATTACATGTTAAAATATTCACCGTACGATAATATAGATTTAAATAAACCATATCCAAATATATATCTTTACGGTAACTTGAATGATTCGCGAGTTCCTTACTGGGAGCCATTAAAATATTATGCAAAAATTCGCGAAGGTGAATCATTCCAAAATGATAATAGTGAAATAAATATACATATTAATACTGCATTTGGACATTCTCAATCAAGTGAAAGATATCAGGAATTGATAGAACAAGCAAAAATATATAGCCTTATATTACATTATATAAAATAAATATAACAAACACATAAAATTTGTTATATTTAATTGAAACCAAAATTACTTGTGAGTAATTTCTTTTTGTGTGGTGTTCTATTGCTATCACTTTTCATTTCATATGTGTTAATTGTTGACAAATTATTATCACTGTTATGAATATTTTTATTAATAATATATTCATTATTATCCTCATGAAGTTCTGGTAAAACTCGCGTAAGTGGTTTATCAACCACTAAAATAAGTCGTTCATTTTGAAGTAATTTTCTATATTCTTGAATAGATAAATTTCCATAGAATTTATCTAACATATAGTACGGGCATGGAGCGGGTTTAATACTTTTTTTATAATCGTATATTTTTCCATATATGTGATTTAACAAATGATAGCGTTCAAATTTGATTGAGGTGTCAATATTTTCATTCATCAAATGTGAAACAGCACATTCAGGACTACAAAAACAGCCATATACTTTGTATGAACCGTTTATTTCATGTTTTGGAATAAATATAGGCGGATTATCAAAGTTATATGTGCAATGAAAACAATTTGATTTTTTGTCAACAATATTATTATGTAAATTACATTCTAATTCTTTTAGTTTTACCCAAATTTGTTTAATATTTGTATCTTGATTATTGATATTATCATCTAATTGCTTTTCTGGTTTTTTATCAATAGAAAAATTTTCCCTTGAATCATTTTTGTTTGGTAAAATATCAAATTTTAAATCAAGTGTTTTTTGGCTATTTGGAATATTGTATGATTCTATTGATTCAATGTGCGGATTATAGTCAGTATTAGAAATAAAATACGAGTTTTTAAGTTCACTTGTATTACACTTTAAATGTAAAATTATATTTGGTTTGGTATTTTTTATAACATGATTTATAGTAGCATTTTTATTTATAACCTTTCCTCCTTTTGGTTTCCTTCCACGTTTTTTTGGTATTTTTGGTTCGGTTTTTTCTTTGTATATTCCTAATTTTTTTTCTTCTTCAAGAGTTTTTTTTGATTTTCTTCCGCGTTTTTTCGGTGGTGGTTTTTGAATATTTGTATCGGCGACCATTATACGTGAAATATAAATAAATTGATTTATATTGTTTTTAAAAATTCTTTATTTATTTAATAATTCGTAACAATTCCTACAAACAGGAATATAGTTTTCAGAACCAATAACAACTTGTTCACATTCATTACTAAGTCTATGTGTAAAGATGGCTTTTTTTTTCTTGGAACAATGCTTACAAATAGAATTAAGTTTGACAATATTGTCTGCCATAGGAATCAAATCCAATATATTACCTATTTTATTTCTTTTATAATCACCATCAAGACCACACACATGAACTGTCATATTATATTCATTTACCCATTTATTAACATATTCTACAAGGTCTGGAAAGAATTGCCCTTCATTAATAAGAATAACCCAACTATTTTTATCGGAATTTTCTTCTATTATATTAACACTACACAAACTAGAAACACTTATACATGGTACATTATCTTTATTGTGACTGAAAACATGTGTTGTTTCGCCATAACGATTATCGCTACAATGGTTAATCATAATAGTTGGAACAATTCCATTATATTGTCTATAAAGTTCTAGTAGACGGGTTGTTTTTCCTGAAAACATTGGTCCTAGAATAACTTCTAATTCACCCATATTGTTCATAATTACAATAATATGTTTGTTTTATTGTAAATCAATTATATATTTAAATACTAATTATCATATAAAGGTAATGTCAATCCCATGGGTTGAAAAGTATAGACCACAGCATTTTGATGATTTAATATTGAGTACTTTAAACAGAAAAATATTATCAAATATAATAGAAACTGGTTTTATTCCAAATTTATTATTTTATGGTCCTCCAGGAACTGGTAAAACAACAACAATCATTAATCTTATGAATAGTTATCAAAAAAAATATAATCAACAGGGAAAGGGGTTAGTTATTCACTTAAATGCGTCTGACGAGAGAGGTATTGATATTATTCGAAATCAAATAAATAAATTTGTCAATTCAAAAACTCTTTTTAGTAAGGGAATCAAATTTGTTGTGCTAGATGAGGTTGATTATATGACAAAGAATGCTCAACAGGCATTATGTTATTTGTTACAAAAACAAAAGGATACTGTTAGATTTTGTTTAATTTGTAATTATATTAGTAAAATAGAGGAGTCTTTGCAAAATGAATTTATGAAGTTGCGATTTAACCAGTTACCAAGTAAAAATATAGTAACCTTTTTGCACAGTATTGTAGAAAAAGAAAATGTTGATGTTAATGTAAAATGTCTTAAAAATGTTCAAATAATGTTTAAATCAGACATAAGAAGTATGATAAATTATATTCAATTAAATCAAACATCTTTAAATAAAGAAAAAATAATAGATGAAAAAAAATGGCAAGATATTTTTTCATTTTTAACAACAAAAACATTGCCTGAATCAAGAGAATACTTATCGGATATGAGTTCAATTTATGATATTGAAAAAAAAAATATAATAAAAAATTTAATTAATTATATTATTCATAATAAAGATTATAAGATAAATAAAAGTTTTTTAAATATGATAGAATTTATTGTGCATGACATAGATGTTTCAAGTGATTATTATATAAATTATTCGCTTCTAGCATTACGCGAACTGTAAATACTGTAGTATTTTTTCATTCTTAATTCGAGTTTTTTAATAAACTCATTTGGAGAAGTTTGTTTCGGATCAAAGTTAGATTTCTTTAAGCCATATTCGGAAAAAATGTCTTCAGCCTTTTTTTTATTTTTGGGGGAACATTGTTCCACAATCACGGAATCAGTAACAATCCGTTCAGATGCACTCATTTAAACTAGATTTAGAAAATAATTGAAGTAGATTAACTTAAAGAAATTATATCAAACACATATAGATGACGCTAGCGGGAGACTTAACAGAAGAATGGAATTCGTTTTTAGTAAATAGCAAACAAGGAAACCTTATATTGTCACAAACATTCGAAGACAAGGTTACAGAAGATGCTACAACTACAACGATAAATAAACTTCCTAAATGTAATGATATCTATATATCAACAAAAACAAAACAGGCTGTTTTATCTCAACATTTGGATTATATAAACATATTTTGGGATCTTCCAATCTTATCATATAGTTCTCCAAGTGAAGGTATTATCAAAAAGCAAATAAAAATAACAAATCTTTCACAAAAAGATACAGATGTTATGAATGAAAAACTAAAAGAAGAAATCCTAATAACTAATGATTTACTGTCTACAGTACGAAATACATGCGAAGGTAAAGCACCTAAATATAAAGATGTGCACAAAATTTCAGTTGGAATTTCATCTAAAGATATAATGAGTCATCGATGTAAAAAAAAGGGAGCATTTTATAACTGTTTTGTTATGATAATGCGTATTAAAATAGACGGTATATTTAAAGAATTTCATGTCAAGGTTTTTAATACTGGTAAATTGGAAATACCTGGCATTCAACAAGATAGCACAATGGATATTATTTTAGATAGAGTGTTAAATATTTTGAAACCATACACAGACGATAGTCTTTGTTATATAAAAGACTCAATAGAAACAATACTTATTAACTCAAATTTCAAATGTAACTTTTATATTAATAGAGAAATATTGCATGAAAAGTTGAAATACAAATATAAAATACATACAGCATTAGACCCATGTTCTTATCCAGGGGTTCAATGCAAATTTTATTATAATAAAAGTAAAAAAATCCAAAATGGAATTTGTGAATGTCCAAATCAAAATTGTGTAAACATGAAGAAATATAAGAAGAAAACAGTAGACTGCATTGAGGTATCATTCATGATATTCAGAACAGGAAGTGTTCTAATTGTAGGTGGATGTGAAGTAGATGTTCTTACTAGTGTTTATGATTACTTAAAGAAGTTATTAATTGATGAATATGATGACATTAATGTTGAAATGGATGGTAATATTGTAGATAAAACTAAAAAAAAGAGTCGCAATAACAAAAAGAAGATTTTATACTTTAATAATATTGCCTCCGAGGGGAGTTTTAGTTAATGGTGTTAGTAAATAACCAGTTAATAATTTTATTTGGAGAATGTGTTGTAATTAATGTATCAAAATTGCTATTATAAATATTCATACTTATATGTTTGTTCAAGAAATTAGGATATTTATTAATTTTTTTAATAAATAGTTCAATAACTGCTAAGAGTTTTGTAATTTCGATATCCTTTAATGTAACTAAATCAATAAAATGGGTTGCTTTTTTAACCTTTCTTTCACATAATTCATTATCATCACAGTCATATAATAATTTTGAATATATCTTTGATGTCGTATTTGCTATACTTTCAATCTTTTTTTTATTTTCATTTGGCAAAACTTCCTTATCTAATGTAATGTAAAAAATTTTATTATAAATAAGTGTTGATTGTTTAATTGTTTCAATAAAAGATGCTTCTTTTTCATTAATTTCCATTTTCTTTCTATAATCTGAGTTTACATCACAAATTGTTTTTTTATAAACAAAAAGGGTGGCATCTTTTGAATTAAGTTGTAAAAAACTATGACTATCATTTCCTATTTGGCCAATAAATTCAATATAATAATAATACGCTTTTTGACAATGAAAATATGTTAGATCTAAATTTTTTGTATACATTATTAAGAGTGTATATATGTGATGTAATGTCTCAATACCTCTCTCTATAATAAATTTAAAATAACCAGGATCTTGTATAAATATACTTTCTGATACAAGATTAATGTATTCATTTATCAAAACAGAATATTTATTAACATAATCATGAATATCTTCAAAATCGAAGGTTTTATTATAATTTTCTGTATTATATAAGGACTTTTCCTTTTCTTTAGACATTTTTATATATATATGTTTCATATTTAAATATTTATATTCGTTATAAGTATTTAAAGATTATAAAAATTTTAGTATATAAATGACCGAAACAGGCGAACACACCCAGAATTATCGATTACCGAACCACAATTCTTTACAACATTGTTCAAAATTAGCCATAGTAGAGGATAAACCCTTAATGTTTGATTACTGGACAGATTCCCTTGAAAGAAAAGTTCTTATTGGTGTTAAAGAAGATGGTGAAAAATTAATTGTTAAAAGCGAAGAAGAATATACTTCTCCTATTGCAAAGATCTACAAGGTAGAGGAAGAATATATTATTGTAACTGAAAATTCTATTTATATTGTTTCATCTAATATTGACACTAAAAGAATTTCTTAATGTTTATAATATTCATTAATAATCAATATTGCATATTATAAAACAGCAACTATAAAGTCTTTATTAAAATCTTCTCGGGAAATTTCTTTTCTATTAATGTAAATGTCAGTCGCCTCATTTAAATTATCGCTATAAATAATAGCCAATTGTGTGTTATCTGATTTATTTAACAATTTGAATGGAAGTAAATTACTATTATTGACTATTTTATCTTTTTTCACCCAAAAATGAACTCCAACATTTTCTTCATTAACAAGTGAAACATTATATTTTTTACTTGCTTTGAACAATAATATTGATAAGACAGATTGGTCTTGTCTGTGATTGTTTCTTGAACTTCCTTCAGGAACTATAACATCTTTTTGTAATGAATATTTATACCAATCACTAATAATATCTTTTGCAATGTCACTTTTAAAATTACAGGCAATTAAATTAGCACAAATGGATGTTAGTTCATTATGATGTTCTTCCTTTGTAATCCCTAATAATTTGCACGTTTTTGGATGATTTAATTCAATACTTTCTATTGTTTTTTTACCTGGACCAGTTGGTGTATAAATACCTTTGGATGATACTATTTGGTAAATATCCGTAATATTTTTTTTTGTAAATCTATTTGCTGAATCCATCCAAATAAAAATATCTGTTCCAATATTTTCTATATTATGTATTTCATTGTATATAATAATTGGCTTGAAAGCATAAGACATGTTTAATCCATTATATTTATTAAAACTAACGTGTTCTGGATATTTACTGAAATTAAATTTTTGAATATTTAGATAGTTGTTAATTTTATATAACCGTTTTATGTTTTCATTACTAATCCCAATATCATATATAATTAAGTTTTTTATGGAAAATCCTTCGTTTATATAACAATTTACAAAATCACATAATGTCAAAATATATGCGTCATTTGATGCGGTAAGTATTTTATAATTCATATTAGTTTATACTAACTGGTTTTTTTATATTTTTAACTTTACTTATTATATAATGCCAAGACAAATATCTTATGGTTTATTATTTAGCAATGCAAATGCAAAACCTGAAAACACATATATACCTGGTTCTGGAGTTGGAGCAAGAAGTATTTCTAATCGCAGAAGATTAAAAATTAAAGCAACAGACAAAACAAAGGCTTGCAATTTATATTGCAATAATCCAAAATAATTATAATAATTATCTTTGTAATTATTATAATGGAACTAACCGCCAAAGATTTGATGATGATGTATCAAACTACATTACGTAATGTAGGTTTATACACGTCTATTTCCTTAGCACTTTTAGGCTATTCGCGTTTTTACAGAGGAAAGGGTATGATGATATACAACATTTCGTTCATTCTTATTAGTATGATCTGTCTTTTTATTGCTATTAACATATTAACGCATATGAGACACGACCACGCAATTATGTTTGAAAAATTAGATGATGCAGATAAAGAAATGTTAGGTAAGTGGTACCAAATTCCTATGTTTGTGCAAGTTATGTTATATTCAGTGATGACTTTTTCATTATATACTTTGTACCGTCAAATCCGTGATAAAAAATAATTTAAACGACAGTAGCAGGATTTGAACCTGCGCGCACATTGTGCAATGGATTTCAAGTCCATCTCCTTAACCACTCGGACATACTGTCAAAACTACAACAAAATTATGGAGGAGTCGGGGATTGAACCCGAGGCCTTCTGCATGCAAAGCAGACGCGCTACCACTGCGCCACACCCCCAAAAACTCCGAAGAGTAAGGTCCTGGCGCGACTCGAACGCGCTACCTTACCATTACTAATGGTATGCTCTAACCAGATGAGCTACAGGACCAGCAAGAGGTGGTAGGGGGGATCGAACCCTCGGCCTTTCGCTTACAAGGCGAATGCTCTACCACTGAGCTATACCACCACCTAATTACAAATAGTCAATAGTCTTTAAATCTTTTCGTACATAATATAAAATTTATATTATTTACTTTTATATACATGACAACAAATGATGAAAATATTGAATTAGAAAAAAAAGAAATAGCAAATAAAGAAGAAAAGGCTACAAATACAGAAACAAAAATTTCACAAGAACTACAAGTGTATAATAAAAAACAAAGTATCTGGACTGACAGAAGAATTTATCATGACTTTTGTATGGTTATAAACTATATGATTATTTCAGCAACATTATTAATGTTGACATATTTTCTATATAACTTAACAGACGAGATAAGACAATTTGATGTTGATGATATAACAAATGGCATTGATTCTGTAAATAAAAATTTAGACGGAATTAATAAATTTGGATATACATTTACTAAGCAAATAGAACAAATAGAACAATTTGATAGTTCGAGTTTACAAAATTTTGATATTACTAATTTTAATAAATTAATAAATAAGATGAATCAAACCTTATTTAATTTTGATATAAACAAACTAAATACTCTAATTGACAGTTTTCTCAATTCAAGAATATCCGAATTTGATATTGATGATTTGAATAAAATAGTCATTCAAATAAACCAAACTATATTTAATTTAAATAATGCAATTCAAAATGTTAGGCCTGCAGAAATTACTCAACAATATATAGAAAGTGCAACAGATATTACACCGCCAATTCCAACAAATTCACCTACTACATCTGTTCCACAGTCTCAACCGACTCCACCTACATCTCCAAATATAGGATTTTAAAGAATTTCACTGATTTTATCACTCTGTTCTTTTGTCAATGATTCCGGAAATTTAATTGTAAATTCTATAATTAAATGTCCTTTATGAGAATTTCTTTCAAGTCCCATATTTGGTATCATTTTTTTGTAATTTGGTTGAATAACAGTTCCCGCTGAATTATTTATTTTAAAAGTTTTTCCGTTAAAATATTTCATATCAAAAGAGAAACCACATAAAGATTCTTTTAATGTAATTTCTCTTGTAAAAAGTAAATCCAACCCATGTCTAGTAAAATCGGTATTATTTGTTATTTTAATAAAAACCTTTATTTCTCCTTTATTGGTGTCTGAGATAACATTTCCTTTATCTTTAATAATAATTATTTCATTTTCATCAATGCCTTTGGGAACATCAATATATATAGTTTCTTTTTCTACTTGTTTTTTATCCTCAACAAGTATCCATCTTTCAATTTCAATTGGTAAATTGCAACCATTGTATGCTTGCTCTAAGGTAATTTCGATAGTTTTGATAATTGGACTAGCACGTTGTAATGGATTATTAACAGGTACACCATTTCTGAATATCTGAATATTTGGGCCTCCGGGACCACCAGGAAATCCAGGGGGCATACCACCAAACATCATATTAAATAAATGATCATTTCCAAACGGCATTCCACCTCCGCCGCCCCCACCTCCTAAAAAAGGATTATTTTGTTCCATGTCATATTTCTGTCTATTTTCGGGATCACCAATATGTTCATAGGCCTCACTTAATTTTTTAAATGTTTCTTCATTTCCTCCTCTATCAGGATGATGTTGTAGCGATAATTTTCTATACTTCTTTTTAATTTCGTCTTGGGATGCATCTTTCGATACACCAAGAGTTTCATAATGATTATGATT
>CESO01134785.1_pt1 | contig 12045 bp, 16 predicted proteins | sample 356341 | NCBI WGS metagenome assembly CESO01 (sample SAMEA2621812, study PRJEB7988) | marine metagenome | biome: marine biome (ENVO:00000447); feature: deep chlorophyll maximum layer (ENVO:xxxxxxxx); material: "saline water (ENVO:00002010), including plankton (ENVO:xxxxxxxx)" | depth 35 m
CCTCCGCCTCCTCCTCCTCCTTCGCCTCCGCCTCAGGAAACAACCCCGCCACCTTCGCCACCTGATAATCAAGAATTAGCTCCAGAAAAGAGTAAAGAGAGCTTGAAACGTAGACGTTCTTCCAAACCTAAGAGGTCGAAAAAGAAAACTACGGAAATAGTTGACCTAGACTCCGAAAGCGAAGAAGAGGATGATGAAGATGATGGACGTCCTAGGCCTCCCCCCGTTGGTGTTAGGAAAGGAGCCGGTGAGTATGAAATATCACGAACTTTCGGGGAAAGGGAGGAACAGAATAGAGAATTAAGCACTCGAACTAGTTCTAGATCTACGGACTTAATGGCAATGGCTCAAGCTATGCAGAAAGAAAGAGAATCTTCTTCCGACAATTCTCGCCGTGGTAGATAATGTTAAAAAAAAGATAAGTAATATAATAAATGTCTACTCGTAAACAATTTAACGTGGTTCTTGATTTAGACCAAACATTAATAAGCGCCGAAGACTGGGGAAAAAAGGAACTTAAAAATAATAAAGAGACGGCTAAAAAGTTTGATTTTCACGACATGGACGGGCACTATATAGTATTTGAGAGGCCCAATCTTCAGACTTTCCTGGATTATTTATTTGACAACTTTAATGTGTCAGTATGGACTGCTGCTAGTAAAGATTATGCTTTATTCATCGTGGATAAGATCATTCAGTCTAAACCCAACCGGCACTTAGACTGGATTTTCTTCTCGTATCACTGTAATCTTTCTAGAAAAAAGAAAGGTGGTACCAAGGACTTGAGCATGCTTTGGGATGAGTACAACTTACCAGGTTTTAGTAAGAACAACACTGTAATACTCGATGATTACGATGAAGTACACAAGACTCAACCCAACAATTGCATTATAGCAGAGCCCTTCGAATTCACAAATGCTGGTAGCGAAAACGATAACTATTTAGAAAAATTAAAACACTCTCTTTCCGCAATGAATGACAAAACACTCGCCACAGGAGTAAATAATTCTTTAGGCCTCACGAACGGAACTTCGTAAATACAAAAACGAAATTAGGAAACGAAAATATTGGAATAACTAAACCCGATCAACAATGTCCCAATTTGAGCTGTTTAACCAAGCCCTCGCAGCATATAAGAATATAAAAATACCTGTAGTTATACCGAAGAAAGATCTTACAGTATGCCAACATTATGACGTCACCACTGAAGCAGGAGTAGTAACGTGTATTTCTTGTGGAGAAGAAATTCAACGCACTATTACACACGAGAAGGAGTGGAGATACTACGGACCGTCAGATAGTAGACGTTCTTCAGATCCTAACAGAGTCCAGATGCGAAAAATCGAAGAAAGAAATATTAATAAAGATGTAGAAAATATGGGATTTAGCGAGACAATAGTAACCAAGGCTGACGAACTGTACACACAAGTAACAAAAGGTCAAATTTATAGAGGGAACTCTAGAAAAGCTATAGTCTTTGCATGTATTTTTCATGCATATAAAATGTCAGGAAAACATCAGACCCCCGATAACTTAGTAAAACTTTTTGGTCTTTCTCGTAAAAATGGTCTACATGGTCTGAAGATTGTCGCTGTCAATGCTCCAAAAGACTCTAAAATACACACAACTGTTATTACACCAGTTCATCTTGTTCACGATATTATGAGCAAGTTTAGAGCAACTCCTGATCAGAAGAAAGAAGTAATACATCTTTATGCTCGTATTAAGAACCGATCGTCGAAACTTAATCGTTCTCGTCCTCAATCCGTAGCAGCCGCTATCACATACTACTGGATAAAAAAGAAGAAGCTCGACATTAACCTCAAAGATTTTGCAAAGAAAGTGGATTTATCCGAACTTACTATTAATAAGAATGCTAAAGAGGTAGCTCTGGTATTAGGAACTCCTGATATTATTTAAACTTGTGATACAACTTACTATCATAAGTTAAAAACAAAACCCCTAAATATGCAAGAATAGATAAATGAATGTCCAATATAAACTTGATGATCGGCGTATTCAGAAGTACGTTGAATTGCCTGCTCCAAGGGATGCTGTTATTCGGTTAGAAAAAAATATTACTGCAAAGACTAGAGAGATTGTGCAATATATCCTAAAGGGGAAGGACCAACGTCTAGCAGTTTTTGTAGGCCCGTGTTCTATTCACTCAGAAAGATCTGCTATAGAGTTTGCAATTAAGCTAAAGGAGTTACAAAAAGAACTTCCTAATTTACTTCTTATAATGAGGTTTTTTGTGCAAAAACCTCGTACTACTATTGGGTGGACAGGTTTTTTAGAAGATCCTGATATGAATGGTAAATGTGATATTGCAAGAGGTCTTGAAAGAACTATACGTCTTGCTCATAATATCGTAGAAAAGATTGAACAACCAATCTGTATGGAGCTTTTAGGGGCCACAATTGAACCTCAATATTTCAACAATTATATTACCACAGGGTTCATTGGTGCTCGTACGTCAGAAAGTCAAATACATCGAAACCTAGCTAGTGGTGTTTCGTTTCCTATCGGGATAAAAAATCCTTCAGACGGTGATGTTAAAGTTGCTCTCCAAGGAGTAATAGCTTCTCGTACCCCACGTTCTTTTTGTGGGATTAATACAGACGGTAGAATATGCGCAGTTCACACTATGGGGAACGAAGATGCATTCGTAGTGCTTCGTGGGTCGTATAAGAACGGTTCTAACATAGATAAGGGTCTTAAGCTTTTAGAAAAAGAGTCAGTAGCTGTTGTAGTGGATTGTTGCCATGGCAATTCCAACAAAGATTTAAAAAAGGAATATGAGAACGCGCTAGTTGCAAGTAAATATCCACGTGTACGCGGTATCATGATAGAATCACATCTTTTACCCGGTAACCAACCCGCTGCCCCGCACGCACATCCTGATATTTCAGTGACCGATCCATGTCTAGGGTGGAAGGACACGGCCAAACTTTTGCATGAAGTTAATTACATAGTAAGTAAAAGAATGAAATGATTAAAAATATATACCATTTTCTTTTTGATATATATTTTTCTAGTATTGTCTTATACGAATAGGTTAAAATCCATTCCTATCAAGATATTTCGTTCCTCGTCAGGATACTCTTCGAATTCCTCATAACTCTGTAGCTCTGTCTCGTACATCTTACACGCTAGAGCCACTGCATTGAAAGGGGTACAATCTAATACTCTATCATAGTATGTTTGAGCTGCCCAAGCTGTGATCTTCTTGTCAGCATTCAAAACGTCACACCATTCTTTGATCTCCGTAGATACACGGCAAGAAGTCTTTGATTTCCATAAGATTGGTGGAATATATCTCGAATCGAACAGTGTGCCTCTCAATGCTTGTAAGGGGGTTAGCCGTTTTGCGGGATTAATTTTGAGTAGACCCTTTACAAGATGCCCCAAAGGTGTGTCCTTAAATCTTGGAATCTCTTGTATTAGAAAACGTAACGCGGCTTTGTCTTTATTCACAGGTAGCTGTTTTTGAGTGTACATCTCATAGAGCACTACTCCTAGCGACCATGCGTCAGCAGGAAACCCATAAGGCTTTTTAGCTACTACCTCAGGAGCTCTATAAGTAGCGGTTGCTATTTTTCCTGTATGTGTACCGTGTTTGCATACTCCTCGAAACACCTTAGACAGAGAGTAATCTGCTAGAACGGGTGAAAAGTTCTCATCTAACAAAATATTATCAGGCTTGATGTCACGGTGTATTACCCCATTCCTTTTCAAGAATGCTAGACTCTTTAGTAATTGGAATGATATATAACGTCGACGATCCTTTGTCAGGACTTTATCAGTAATCGCTTGGTAAAGATTCATCGAATAACATGGCATGATAATACCTACTTGTGTTTTAGTCATCATAATATCCACAAGCTCCATTATCCCATCCCGATTCCCTTGGAACATTTTTAATATGGATATCTCTCTAAGAGCTCCAAGATCAATCTCGGTGCATTTAGGAAATTTCTTGATGGCAAAAATTTTACCATCTTTTCTACGAGCCTTATATACTACACCAAATGTTCCAGATCCTAATCGTTCGCCAATAGTGTAGAATGAACCAGATAAAGTTTTCATGGTTTGTATGACAAAAGTTCTTTTTAAATTATACGTAAGTTTTCATTTTTAAGTTTTCTCCACTGCAAGTCATAATAGAACTTTTCGAGTAAAATTTTACATTCTTTATTATTTTTATATTGATTAATAACAAGAAATGGAACTCGCTAATATTACTAATACAACTACTATCGCTGATATAGTCACAAGTGATTGTGGGTTACAGACAGCAGGTGCTCTATCTATGCTAGTACTGTTTGGTCTCTCAGAAGCTATGCCGTTCTTAGGAGATTCTAAAAAGAATAATGGTATTATACAGACCATAATAAAGGTACTATTATCCCTAATTAAGAGTGCATATACCAAAAAGGAGGAGGAACCAGTAGATTCACAAGCTTAATTATATTATTCTATTTGTAGAACAAATAGAACAAAATTAATCTAATTACATAAACAAAGATTATTCTTCGTACAGACAAATATGGTCCAACCACTCCAGATCTTTTTGAAGACCAAGATAAAAACCAGCCCTTCTGGCTTTCTTCAATGTAGTATGTGAACAATTGAACATCTTATGCGAACATAGCCCCATCCTTGAATTAGCCTGTATAATTTCTTTCCATAGTTCCGTTAGCCCGATGCGCTTGCCCGGAAGGTATTCTTTTAACCGTCTATACAAAATAAGAGTATCCAATCGAGGCCTGTTAACTCGTTTACCTTCCCTCGGTCTTACCAACATCTCTGGCCATTCTTTCTTGCACTTCTTAATAATGTTCGCCGCAACTTTCAAAGGAAAGTCTTTAGAGTCTACATTTTTTGCATTATTGGCTTTCTCAAACATTCTAAAGCTGGTCCTTGAATCAAATGAGTCAGTATCATAGACCTCTAGCATCACATCCATGTTCCACTTTGGATCAAGTTTCATCATTTCTCGACAAGCTTCCATCCGGTGCTGCCCATCCATAAGCTTCAGACTTCCCTCTGAGTCTCTTAAAGCTTTGAAAGTACCAATGAAATGTTTTGATAAAGAGAGTTCCCTCAATAGGTTGTTAACATGTTCCTGATCTATACAACGCTGATAGGTCCACCGAGGTAACTCTACAAGGTCGCGAGATGTCGTCTTGTAATAAAAGGCTTCTCCAATATGAGCTATACATTCAGATGTTATAATATCTGATATTCTTTCTGTTTCTTCATCTGAGTCTGTTTCTTCATCTGAGTCTGTTTCTTCATCTGAGTCTGTTTCTTCATCTGAGTCTCGAGAAATCTCAGGCGGTTCAATTAGTTCATTGTCTGAATATTCACTTGGGTATATATAGTTAGCTATAGTTGACAACATAGTCCTTGTATGGTATATGAAAGTTTGTAAGATAAAATCATTTTTAATCTTCGTCGTAAGACAACTTAAGAGTTGTATTAGAATAATCCAAAAATGATATATTCTCTTGAGAGTCAAAGATTAAGATTTGCGAGAATAATGTTATCATTGAGTGATGATATAGCATCAAGTATTTTCCCACAAGTCCATGCATATAATATACAGGATGTTAGCAATGCCATAAGAGTCCTACCCCAAAGATGGTTTATTAAGAATATAGAGGGGTATGCCGAATTATATCCGGATAAAAAACCAGACTCTGCAAGAGAGTTTATTAAGAAGCTTATCGGGTACCATTCTTGTCTCTCGTATATACAAATAGAATAAGTCAAATTTGTAAAATCTTGTTATTTTTCTATTTATAGCTTTTATATTGTAGTATATAAAATGTGTTGGTATTGTCGAACTATAGTACAGAGATTATGCTATCTCTGTGATACACTTTTAACCGGGACTGTATGTCTCGGTGGAATATCTACCGCCACCACTACAACACTCCAGTATAAAGGATTTATTGAAGATTGGAAAGCTGTAGCGATCCCATCGGGGATAACTTTCCTTGCTATCATGGGTTGTGTATTACGGTGTGCTTGTCGAACTCAGTCCCAGAGCTCTTATAACAGCCAGAAGAGTACTATTATCATAAATCACCATTCTAATGATCCTGTTGTTGATCAGGCTCCCATCGAGCTACAAACGATTGCTAGTCATGATGATTCGTCTAAATTGAAGGAGGCCATAGCTATTCCAATAAATGAGAATGAAAAAGTTGATATGCTACAACAGATTCATAGTAAATGGCGTAATTCTCAGAGACTGTAATTTTAATACTTCAATTAGTATTAAAAAATTAGGTAGATTTGTATTTATTCTGTTCCTTCTTACTTAGAGCCTTCCAAGCAACAGATAACTTTTTCGTAATTTCACCACTTTTTGCGGTGGGATGATCTTTCTTGTATTGAGGACGGTGCTCGCTACAGAAAACATGGTAACCATTTCGCCCCGAAACTTTACCAGAAGCCGAACTCTTAACATTCTTTTTAGGAGCATTCTTTTTAGGAGCCTTCTTCTTAGGAGTAACATCTTCTTCGACGAGTTCATCTTCTTCTGACTTTTGAGAAGCCTCTTTCTCCTTCTGATATCTCTCGCGATCTTTCTTTGCCAGCTTATCATATTTAGCTGTACCACCATCCGACTTAAGTTTATTCCAGCGAGCACCCAATTCCCTCGTCACGTCCGTGGTCTTGGTTCCTTCTCCCAACTCCTTTTTCACCTTTACACGAAGGGCATCGCAAAAGTAAAGATATGCTGACTTCGCGCGTTTTGGTCCTTTCTTCGCTACACGGGTTGAACTATTTTTTGGAGGAGTGTACTCCTCCTTCTCATCGTTATAACGCTTCTTATCAGCTGCGGCTAACGCTACATAGTGGCTTAGCTTCTTTGATCTCTTCTTGTCATTCTTAAGTTCATTCCATAGGACTCCAAGTCTCCGAGTCACATCGGTAGCCTTGGAGTCCTTGCCAAGACTCTTCTTTACTTTATCACGATTATCATCGCAGAAATATAGGTATGAAGTCTTGCCCCGCTTTGGGGCGTTAGGATCCTTAGGAGACCGATTAGCACGAGACAATAGATTCTTCACCTGCTTCTGAGTGGAAGAATCCATCCAGAGTTCATTGAGATTTACCGCGTCTGTATTCTCTTTGAGAAATGTCAACACAAGCTTATTCAATTGTTTTAGTGTAGAGTTCATGATTATTTGAAATTATACTATCCAATCTATAAACCTGTTTATCTAAGGAATATTTCACGTTAAATATACATTACAGAGATCTTATCCAATGAAAAATATATGATATATTTTACCGCTAACGGACCACAAGTATTATGTATTACTATAATAGTAATAGAATGTATTAAATTTATTTAGAATCCAGCTGCTTTCCGGCGGTTATGACTTGCATAACCTGTCTGCATAGACGCTGCCTGGCGGTTGCGCTGTTGCTTTTGAGCCATAGGGTAAGTCTGGTCATATGCTGAAGGACCTGCGCTAGAACCCATACCATTACATCCTTTTAGCGTTTGTCCGGTAAAACCTCCGCCGTTACCGAATTGACCGGTGATACCTAGACTTTTGTTAGACGGGAGATAGCTCATTGCATCTTTATTGCGGGCTACCCCATTTCTGTAAGGGATCGTGTTACCATAGATTGGAGCGGCGATACCCGCGGCATTAAGATTAACGTATTCCATGTATTGAGGCCGGGAAACATTGTTTTCTACCATTACTCTATCCTCAGCGCTATTACATCCAGCGCGCTTGGTCATAAAAGAATCTGGGCATGCCCGACGTCCGGCAGTATCTACCCCATTCCAGACGGGGCATACCATCAAGTTAGGGTTCTGGAACCTATCGGACTGAACCTTATTGGCCCAACCTGTTACTACTTTGCAAGTACGGATGCCCGATTCGAGAGAAACCGAACCTCCACCATTAGAAGCTGTTGCTGACATTTTATTACTACTCAAGAAGATAAAAAATATTTTTTTATTCGGGAAAGTTGTAGATAATATTGAGTTTCAATGACGTATAAAGTACATCTCAAATAATTTTCTTTTCAATTATAATTATTTATTTTCATGAAAGTATCTCCTCCGGAAAGTATCTCCTCCGGAAAGTATCTCCTCCGAGGTAAAATTTCTTTCATCAGTGTATTCGTCAACAAATACTTTAATTGACCTCATTTAAAGTAATATTTATAGTAAGCAAAAATGGCAACAGATATTAAATACTCTGACCCTCCTAATATACAGGATATACTAGAAGAATTAAAGAGTCTCCCTACCCTAGGAGAGGTCAATACCTTAATTAATCGTGTTTTCCCAGAGTGGCAGGTGGCTAGCTTAGATGGATACTGCGGGTTCTATCCACATCTCACGAATAACTGGGATATAATGTGCAAAAGAATAGGAGTAAAACCAACACAGATACTCATCGTGAGAGAACTGGCGTTTGACGATGACCATATCCTACTGAGAAATTTTGTAGAATGTTTAACACGAGCGGGATTTTCTGTGAAAAGAATGCTAGATTACGTCCCTTGTGGGAAATGTGATAGAATTGCCGTACCCACTCCTCAGATTTATAGTGTCATGAAAGAGAAAGGTGTATCAGTCCCCGACCGTAATATTCCTATCTGCAAGGAATGCCGATAAACTTAATACTTGGTAGTATTAAGTTTTCATTCTTCGGGCTTTCGACCGAAGAGTGTCGAAACTTCTTCTACTTTAACTAATGAAAACTCATCTTCTAATAATAAAAGATCTAGATAACTGGGTTTACTCATACTGGGGATAGATGACAGATAAGATGCATACTCTTCAATATTCTGAGTGAATATCTTCTTCTGTTCCATATCAACAACGCAATTCTTTGAGATAAGATATATAATACGATACTTTTTTAGAACAAGTTTATATTTCCGATGTTGTTCTTCTGAAAAGTCTTTCAAACCCAGTTTACACTCGAATATGGTATGCGTATCTATGTTAAGAAAATCAAATATACAATTTTTATAGCTATATTGTACAGTGATAGATTCTCCATATCGGTTTTTAAGTACCTTTTCCCACCATTTTTCCTGATCTACTGATCGAGCTTTTGCGATAAGGAAGGAATCAGCGCCTTTGTACTCTATTCCTCCTTCTTTTTTGATTCTTTTTACGATATATGGAATATTAATAAGGTCATAAGAAGACAAGAATTCTTTGAATTCAACTCTTGGTATACCATAGTCTTTCTCAAAACGCTGCAGCCATTTAGTAGGGGCTTTAATATCGTACGGATTTTCTTCCTCATTCTCCATTCTTCTCCATACACTCTCGCGTAATTCCTGGATCATTTTAAGGTAGTACTTGTAGCACATCTGTTCCGATAAAGTGAGAGGTAGTTGTATCTCTTTTACATCCTTAAGATTAAAAAACTCGTAGTCCGATAAAAATTCTTTATATTCTGACTCATTAGAACCTAGGAAATAGGTGCGTGGTTTATACTCGCATATTCTATTATACAGATATTCATAACTCTCTCTAAACCATTCTTGGCAAGTAAGCCATGTACAGTATCCTCTGTCCTTTAAGACGTGGCCTAGTGTTTTACCTTTGTATTTACCAAATGTGATAGATTCATTAGTTAACATGATTTATTTTTCAACTAGTCAATCTTTAGGTATTAAAAGATTATATTACACAATATAAATGAGCAAGCAAAGGGTTCTTAAAATAACGTTATGCGGCGAAAGCGCTGTAGGAAAGTCCAGCATTGGATGCCGTTTAGCGAACAAAGAACCAGATCTAGACTATACCGCCACCGTTGGTGTCGACTATTTCGCTCGAAAAGTTCCCAGTTATGATGCGAAAATTGGGATTTGGGATTTAGCAGGTAATAGGCGTTTTGAAGCTGTAACATTACCATATATAAAGTGTACAAATACTATAGTATACGTCTATGATATTACCAGACCTTCTACTGTACAAGAACTACAAAGACTTCATAAGATATATCTTCGTACGCTTGGTAAGTTGGGTAAAATAAAAATTCTGGTTGTTGCAAATAAAAATGACATAGAGAATAACCATAATAATAAATGTTTGGAAGCCGGAAAACAATTTGCCGACTCCCTTGGTGCTCCTCATGTATTAGTTAGTGCCAAAATGAATAAGGGTATCGATGATCTACTTTCTGTTTTAATGATTGAGATGGAACTGGATACAGACACAAAGATCAAGGACAAAGAAGATATCAGAATGTGCGATAATTGTATTCTTTCATAATTTAACAAAAAATAATACTAAACTTGAGATATAATTTATAAATTATATCTTAGTATTGTCTATAATGTTTTTGTATTAGATTTTAACTTCTCTAATTTGTTATGCAACTTAGATAAAGTCCATTTAAATTCTGATCCTTCCTGCGTTCCGTATTCTTCGATAGAAGCCCGGGGTTGAGGGAGTCTGAGATAAAGCTTGAATCCAGCAAGGAGATGACGTTCTCTTGTATCTTTCCCAAACTTATAATTAGGATTAGAATTACGCTCATATTCTTTGGCTCTTCTTATAAGAGCTCTATTTGTCATCTCTAGTTCTTCAACGCGTCCCGCCACCCGTTTCGGGCATTTGAGATGGCGATACACCCCTTTATTATCCTTGCTTCTACCTTGATCTGACCAGACATAATCTTTACACAGAGGGCATTTCCCTCTTGGAAGTGGGTCGTATTTACTCATTACTCATTAAGTTTCAGAGAGTTGTTCTTCAAAATCAATTCTAAAGTGATTTTCATTCATTTATGAGTGAAAACTTTTAGTACCTAAATCCCGAACTTGATTGACAGTCCAGTTCAGCTAGCTTTGTCTTGATAAATATACCGCTGTTGGTTGAGAATACTATGTTCTTGATTCCAACACCCAATAATACTTTTTGACAATGATGACATGGTTTCGAGTTTACTAATTTCCCACTACGAGACCACCTTACGTTCCATATAGTATATTTACCAACTTTTCTCTTATTTTTTAGATCCGAACTTATATATTTTAATACTGACATCTCTGAGTGACAAGAACGACCGCGAATCGTAGTACAATAAGGTCTCCCCCCTAGACTTGATTCTCCGTACGCCAGTACTTTGCCTCCTTTCACTAGAGCACTGATATGTCTTTTGGGATTATCCCATTCATCAGGAGGGAATAATCCTGCTAACCTATGTTTAATAAATACTTGAGCCATACAACTGATATTATATAGTTTAAATTTTATATTCAGTTGTGTTTTCTCCGACGTCGTTGAGCGCGAAGCTTACGGTTCTCTATTTCAGTCTCATAGAGACGCCGCTGTAAATCTCTCATCTTTTTGAACATCTTTTCTTGATCTCGACTACTATGGGGTGTATTGGGACTCGGAAAGTCGTCTGAAGAAGAAGATTCAGACGCCGAAGATGAGTATAATGTAGGAGAACTGACATGGAGCTTACGAAAGTCTGATGGTTTCTTCCGAAAGTCTCTATAATATTGTAGAGGATCGTGAGAATCCTGGCGTCGAGTTTTTTCCTTCTTTCTAGTTGATTTGTGTTCTCGTAACAGTTTCTCTTTACGATGAGATTCTCTCTTACTAACTCTGCGATAAGAATCACGTTCCTTACGGGCCCGTCTTTCCTTCTCTTGTGCTCTACGCATTGCTTTCTCTTTCTCCTTTCTGTGAATTTCCTTTTTTAAAGCTCTCTTCGCTCTTCTTTGATCCTCCTTATCCACGCGAGATAGCTTTTCCTTGTGTCTCTTCTTTTTTGTGTATGTGACTTCAATACGTTCGTGTGAAGAAGGGCTATTAACCTTTGACACATTACCCTGTACTAAGAGTATTCCATTATCTTCGTCTTGGTTAATCATCCCACTCGTCATATCTTCATCTAAATTTTGGAAAGAAGCTACATGGGAACTTCGATCCAATAGAGCTCGAACAGCCAGATCTTCCTTCTCCTCCTCTTCTTCCTTCTCCTCTTGTTCTTCCTCCTCTTGGTCTTCCTCCTCTTGGTCTTCCTC
>CESO01044871.1_pt1 | contig 12027 bp, 7 predicted proteins | sample 356341 | NCBI WGS metagenome assembly CESO01 (sample SAMEA2621812, study PRJEB7988) | marine metagenome | biome: marine biome (ENVO:00000447); feature: deep chlorophyll maximum layer (ENVO:xxxxxxxx); material: "saline water (ENVO:00002010), including plankton (ENVO:xxxxxxxx)" | depth 35 m
CATGTTTACTTTCAACTGTTTGGAAATAATGTCAGTAACTTTACTCACAAGACCTAATGAATCAATCCCCACAATTTCAATAGCTGCTTCAAAATATTCAGACGATATTACTTGGTCTGTCCATCGTGCTTTTATGATTCGATAGCCATATTTTGACATCAGATTTTGAGCATTTTTACAGTTAGTCTGATGAATTTTTACTTCACCACTAACTGTTATAAAACCTACAACTTGGTCTCCAGGTATAGGGTTGCAACATACAGCTAACACATGATCGAAATTTATTGATGCATCACCGATAATGAGTTCTTTTGAAGGGTTTGTATTAATGTTTTTTAGTCCAATCCTTGCTGTCCCTGGTTTATGTACTGATTTTATTTCAATCAAAATCTCGTTGAGTTTAATTTTCTCCTTGTCAAGAATTCCAGAACCAATTTTGTAATTTAGTTCAAGTTCATCTTCAACATCAAAAAACCTTACAAGCTTATTTAAGTTTTGAGTAGTGTAATCAAACCCAGAATTTTTCATTTTTCTAGAAAGAGATTCTTTACCAACTGATGCTACTGCTCTTTTTTCATCTTTAAGACTTTGCTTTATCTTATTTTTTGCTTTTGATGTTTTCACAAAACTTAACCAATCTTTATTGGGTTTTTGTTTGGTAGATGTAAGTATTTCTATTTGGTCACCATTTTGTATTTCATAACTCAGGGGTACCAACTTACCATTAACTTTAGCTCCAAGACATTTTGCACCAATTTCAGTATGAATATCGAATGCAAAATCAAGGGATGTAGAACCTTTTGGTAGCTTCTTAAGTAAACCTTTAGGTGTAAATGCAAAGACTTCTTTAGAGTATAAATTCATTTTAAATTCATCTAAAAAGTCAAGTGCATTATTTTCTTGATTTTCAATAATTTCTCGAATTTGCCTTAACCAGTTATCTAAGCTATTACTTGATTCTTTTGTATTTTCATGTTGTTTGTATTTCCAGTGTGCAGCATAACCTTTTTCTGCAATTGCATCCATTCGCTTACTTCGAATTTGAATTTCAACCCATTGACCCCTTGGTCCCATCACAGTAGTATGTAAGCTCTCATAACCGTTACTTTTTGGAATACTTATCCAATCTCTTAATCGTTCAGGATTAGGCTTAAAAATACTAGTGATAATGGAGTATACATTCCAGCAATCCATTTTTTCGTCCTCTGGTTCACTATCTAGAATAACTCGAATAGCAAATAAGTCGTATACATCCTCAAATTCCAATTTTTTTGAGATCATTTTTGAGTAGATACTGTATATTGATTTTGGTCTTCCTTTTATTTCATATTTAACACCAAGTCCTTCTAATTCAATTTTTACAGGCTTTATAAATGATCTTATATATCTATTTCTTTGCTCTTTTGTGGCATTTAACTGGTGCTTTAGGTCTTGATATAAAGCAGGTTGAGTATATTTAAGTGATAAGTCTTCTAATTCAGTTTTAATAGCGTATAATCCAAGTCGGTGAGCTAATGGTGCATATATAAAGTTAGTCTCAGAAGCAATTTTAAGCTGACCCTTGTCACTCATGTGTTCTAGCGTTCTCATATTGTGTAGTCTGTCACATAATTTGATAAGGATTACCCGGACATCATTAGCCATTGTAAGTAGCATTTTTCTAAAATTCTCTGCTTGCGGTGATTTTGTATCATAAACACCTGATATTTTAGTTAGACCGTCAATTATATTTGCTTCCTTTTCACCAAATTCTGATCGTATTTCATCTAGCGAAACATCTGTATCCTCCACGATATCATGTAATAGTGCACATACTATGGATGTAGTACCAAGTCCTATTTCTTCTGCAGCAATTCTTGCAACCGCTATTGGATGATATATGTATGGTTCTCCAGATTTTCTTCGCATTTGACTATGAGATTCCAAAGCCAATTCAAATGCTTTCCTAATAACCCTCACATCACCCTTTTCCCGAGACCACTTAGATACTCTCAGCAACTGTCGATACTTATTTACTATTTCTTTATTTTCTGATAAATTTTCGTTTTTCACGATTCAATAATCCAATGTTAAGTTATAATAGGTATTATTTTTTTTTCATTAAACCAAATTTTTCTTATTGGTTATTGTTACCAAAAAAAGGAAGTAACATGTTACTTCCTTTTTTTGGTAAAATATTAAGGTCAGCCTCACTTACCGAATAAGTGTGATGGTACCTGTATAATTATAAACTTCATCATTTAAAGAGGTGACATTAAGCTGGTAAGCATACACATCTTGTTGTGCAGGTTCACCTTTATACGTACCATCCCATTGTTCATTGACATCATTGGAAATGAACATAATTTCACCCCATCGATTAAAGACAATAAGTTCCATTGCTTTTTCACCACTGATAATTGCTTTGAACCCCTCATTTTGTCTAGGACCAGAAGTATTTGGGGTGAACGCATTTGGTATAAATACAATCAAGTCAGGACCAATAACAACGCATGAGTTAAACTCATCAGAACAACCTTTGTTCGTAGTAACCTTTAAATTAACGCAGTATTGAGCGGTATCAGTAGGGTAGTAGTGCGACGGGTTTTCTTCAGAAGAAATATCATCAGATGCATTAGGGTCTCCGAAGTCCCATTCGAATTGTTCAATAATACTACCGTTAACAGGATCAACAGTACTGGTATTGGTAAAAATAAAACGAGGCAGAGCTGCAGTGGTATAATTATTAGGATTAGGTAAAAAACTAGCAACCGGAATCGGGTTAATGAGAACCGAACTAGTAATAGTAGTATCACAACCTTTATCAGAGGTAATAATTAGAGTAATATTAGCTTGACCATCATCTGTGTAAGTAACAGTGTTGGAAGCACTGTTAGCGGTATTTCCGTTACCAAAGTTCCAAGAGAAAGTTGATACAGAAGGATCAATTTGATTATCAATTACCACCCCAAGATCGGTAGTTACAGGATTACAATCCTCAGGATTACTATTGGTTATAGATGCATCCGGTATAGGGTTAATGATAATTTCAAATGAGCCGTTTACATCCGAACAAGAGGCAAGCCCACCTGCATTTGCTCCAATTCTAAAGGTATCAGCTTTTTGATTTTGAAGAGCGAGTGTTATAGTACCTTCACCTTGAATATTATCAATAGCACCTGCATTAATTCGATCTTTGTTACCATATATATCTGTAGGGATCCAGATTAGGCTGGAGTTATTGGTAGCTGATATAGGAAGGGTTAGAGGCATCGACATTTCACCTTGATTACGGCAGTATATTGCGTTAGTAGGGAGTGAAATTGTGGGTTTAGGATCTACAAGGGCCTCGATCGAATCGTTATTGCTACAACCTGTGGCAGCATCGGTGTAATCATAGTATAGTTTGATGACCTCATTATTACCAACAATAGAAGCAGAACCGGGGCTAAAATTATTACCACCAACAATAGCATTAGGGTCATTACTAGACCAATTACCACCAGCAGGAGTAGCGTTAAGAGCTATATCTGCAGCTGTTTCACACAAACGGTTAGGGGTAAGTGGAGTCAGGTTGAGGCTAGGTAAGGGGTTAATACGCAGGGTTGTATCCTTATAGGTAGGACAACCAGTAGCTGTATGGGTGTATCGAATTCTCCAAGAGTTAGGAGTCACATTAGCATTGGCCATAGGAACACTATTGAAAGTGTTGATTGCATTGTTAACTATTCCACCAAGGTTATTAGTATCGCGATATGTTGAGGGAACATCAATAACTGACCAAATACCATCAGTAAGGTTGACACCCATAAGACTGTTCAAAGAGACGTCTCCTTCATCATAACATAAATCACGATGAGAGGTAAATACAAGTTTTGGAACTTTTGATACTTCAATAGAGACAGTATCCTTAGCTCTACAACCAAAACGATTGACGTACGTAAATTCTAAAACAATAGTATCGGTATTACTATTTTGAATAGTGTAAGCACTTTCACTCAGGTTTACCCAAAAGTCGGGGGCAAATTGAGAGCCTCTATTTTCGAGCATATCATCTATAAATCGGTTATTAATGGAGTTGGAATCTATACATCTCCATGAAGGAGAACCCAGGGAAGTATTAGAAGGACTAATAACGACGTCATCATCTAGACGAATAGCACCAATATCTTGACAGTATACACGATCTTGAAGAATCATACGAGGAAGGCCATTGATGGTAACAAGAATGGAATCCTTATTAATACAAAGTGTAGATGGTTCTTGGAAGGTATAAACTGCATATTTATTAATAGAAGTAAAAGGAGACACGATTAATCCGCAACCGGCGTCAGTATCAAATTCATTATTATTAACAAGACTAGGAGTAGAAGTACAACTCCAGGAGCCAGTGGATGGATTTCCAGTGGGAGTAGTTAGTTTAAAATTAAGGTTAATAGCTCCATAATCACAACAGACAGATTCGTCAGGACCCAAGACAATGTCGGGCAGTGGGTTGACAGAGACTTTAATGGAGTCGTCGTCGAAACACTCAACCCCACCTTGTGTTATGTATAATTCGAGACGATATTCTTCGTCATTAGTAGCTACAATATTATATTGGTCATTAGTACCAATAATAATGTCACTGATATTTGAGGGGGTTACATCGGACCATTGGTATAGACCAGTATTGGAATTACCTGCGGTGTCGATGCCACCAGCTTTTAGAATGATGGTTTGATTGATGCAGAGGGTGGTGTCATTACCTGCAAAAGCTGTTACAGTATCATTTACATTAAGATACAACGTATCGGAGTCAGTACATTTAAGACTATCAACAACACGTATTATATATGTTCCACGTTTGTGAATGGTTACACTATCATTGGTATCAAATAATATACCGTTGTAGTACCATTCTTTAAAAAGTGTGTCACCCTGAACTAAGGTATCACCTTTGATTGGGTCAACCCAATAGGCAGAGTCAAGATTAGGCACTATTTTAATACTATCATAGCTACAGATGCGTGGATCAGGTGGTAATTTAGCAATTGGGTTTGATTTTAAGAAGACTTGAATGGTATCTTCAGCGGTACATCCGGTTCCGTCTTTAATAAAAATACTTACTGCTGTGTCGTATTGAACATTAGGAATTGATAAAAGAAAAGTATCTTTATTATCGGTAGCTTTAGCTGTTGCATTTTTTAAGAACTTTCCGTCATTAGTTACACCCATTGTACTCCATTGGTAGGTAGCAGGAGCAGTGTAATTGCTCAAATATGGTTTAAATAGAATATCTGTTCCAGCACAAACAAAAGTATCAGGACCAATAGATAAGTTAGCTTCTAAAAGTGGTGGCACTATTATGGTATCTAGGAAGGTACTGGGACAATTAACAGGAGAATTATTTAGAGCCAACTGAATATAATATTTACCACCTTTTCTAAATCTTATTGTATCCTCACCAGAAGTACTTAAAAAGTTACCTGAGGATTTAAATGTAGCTATTTTTTTATTAAATACTATATTACTGTTAGAGTCCAATATTGTCCAATTGTATGAGGCAGTTCCTTTAAAACCGTCATTTAATACGGCTTCAATTGGATATATGCCACAATCCATAGTGTCAATATCAATTATAGCTTGGGCACGAGGTTTAACCTTGATCCGAAATGCCCGAACTGAAACAGCATTAAGCGGACATGCGTCATCACGAGCAGTAACGGTAAATGTATACGGTAGTTGACTAGCTTGACCAATCCCAGGTGTCCAGCAGAATCGACCTGCCTGTAACCTAGCTGCGGCATTTTTTACCTTAAAAGATGCTCCTGGAATACCTCTATTCCAAGATATTGTTACAGTATCGGGTGAAGGTAACGGTGCAGGAGGAGGAGGAACAAAAACTGGGTCATTTGTTGTAACATCAAAGCAAAGTTGACTACCTTCACAAACATCATAATTATATGGGCCATTAACAATAGGTGGTTTATTTCCTGGGCAAGATTTTACTATAAATTGCATATCCCGCCTGGTTTTTCCAATGGCTTCGTAATTTCCTTTACTATTTTTACGCCATTCAGTGATTTCAATAACTGCTACTGTCACCTCACTGCAGTTAGTTGGTGTAAGAACAATATCTCCAGTTAAAGGATCAAGGTAAAGTCCAATTGGTGGATTACTGCCCGGGATTGGGGAACCACCATTAGGTCTTGGATCATATACTGTGAATGGATTTAAGTAAGAAAATGTTCCACTGTAAGCTGTATTTACGTTATATCCTCTTTGAGGATTGGCCCAGGCATATGAGAGTGAATCAAAGTTTGCTGTATCTAGAGCACCATTGTTAAAATAAAATGGCTGGTCGCAGCAAAGAATAGCAATAGGTTCAGAAGTAAGAGCAGGTGAGGTATTGCAAGGTGCTTTATTTAAATCGATGGTACAGTCTGTGTAAAGAGTTCCATTAGGACCAGTAGTGATTGCTCCATTACGAGCGTTAACAGCTCCTCCAATTATAATTTTACCTGAACATTTTGCAAGTGCATTGAGTGGAGTTTTGTTAAAATCTAAAGTACCTTTATAGGTGTGTTCCTCAACCCCTTCACCTGTTCCTCGTGTATTAGATGGGCTACATCTAGAAGGTTCAGTAGCACAAACAGGAGTAATTTCTCTAATCGATTTTAATGTTAAAGTAGCAGTCCTGCTTCCACCTGAAGTACATCTAATTGTGAGGGCTCCAGCATTATTTAGGGAAATACCCCTACAATCACGATACCACTTGAGTGTAATCTCAAATTTGAGAGTGTCGATACATCGATAAGTAATATCAGCTCCCATCATGTGAGTGGCCTTAGCAGTATTGAATAAAAATAGGAAAGGTAGCAAGAATGCTACCAAAAAAATACGTTTAAGTAAAATTTTAGCCATGCTCAAAATTGTTAGAATGTTTTATTAAATTGCAAGTTAACGAATTGAATTCTATAAATCTCATTTTTACGTAAAATTCCTACAATAAGTTTCTACGCATTTGGTAGTTGTATTTAGATATTTTGAGTAATTAAATAGTCAATATTTTGATAAATTTATCCATTTTAGCTTGAAAAATATGCAAATTTGTGGTCAAATGAGCTTTATTTCACATTCGGAATTATCCAAATTTTCTATCCAATTATTTAGTGCTATGGGTGCATCAAAAGATGACTCAAAAATTGCTAGCGATGTATTAATATCTGCAGATTTACGAGGCATTGATAGCCATGGTGTTTCCAGACTAATTAGTTATGTAAAATTGTGGGAATCTGGTAGAATAAACATGTCACCAAATATTAAAATAGTTAGAGAAAATAAATCTACATTTACTATTGATGGGGATTCTGGATTGGGATTAATTGTAGCTCCAAGGGCAATGGAGATAGCAATTGATAGGGCAAAAAAATTTGGAAGCGGATGGGGAGCTATCAAGAATAGTAATCACTTTGGAATTGCTGGCTATCATGCTATGAAAGCATTGCCTTATGATATGATTGGTATGGCCATGACAAATGCAACTCCACTTATTCCACCAACTAACAGTAAGCAGGCTATGTTAGGGACAAATCCAATTTCTTATGCATTTCCAACAAAAAATGAAAGACCTTTAGTTATTGATTTAGCTACATCTTCAGTCGCAAGGGGGAAGATAGAAATTGCTAGGAGAGAGGGAAGGAAAATACCAAAAGGTTGGATGATAGATAAGCACGGTAATATTAGTCAAAATGTTAATGAGCTAAAAGAAGGAGGGATGTTGACACCTCTCGGTAGCATGGAAGAATTAGGAAGTCATAAAGGATATGCATTAGGTTGTTTAGTAGATATTCTTTCTGGTGTTTTGTCTGGTGGTAATTTTGGTAAATGGGTGCCACCTTTCGTTAGTTTTTTACCTCTTTTACCAAATTTGCCGGGGAAGGGGTTAGGTCATTTTGTTGGTGCAATGGAAGTAGACGGTTTTAGATCTGTTGATGAATTTAAAACAAATATGGATATATGGATTAATTCCTTCAAAAGTGCTAAACGAGTAGATGAAAATAAACCGATCTATGTTCCCGGTGAAATTGAATTTAATATTGAAGAAAAACGATTAAAAACCGGCATCCCTTTGAACGATAAAGTTCTTAAAGATCTATATAAAATCGGAAGAAAATTTGCTATAGAACTATAGCTTTTATTAATAATTAAAGAAAGTAAAGTGAAAGTGGTCTATAATAAATCTCAAAAAAGCTATATCAAAAATAGTCTTATTGCTTCCCATGAAATTAATTAAATTCGCAACGAACATAATTATGTACAATAAGCTAATAAAATTATCCATTTTATTTCTATTTGTAGCTACTTTCATAAGCGCTGCTATATGGATGTATAAGAAATATGTGATACCAAATAGTCCATATCATACAGAATTAAAATTAAGAGGTGCAAAGTGATTGAGTTGCTTCCAAATTCCTGGAAACCATTATTATTAGAAGAATTATCAAAACCTTATTTTATTGAAATTCAACAGTTTTTAGATCAACAGAAAAATTCTGGATTAACAATTTACCCAACTTCAAAAGACATTTTCAAAGCTTTTAGGATTACATCACCCAAACAAGTAAGGGTAGTTATTATTGGTCAGGATCCTTATCATGGAAATGGTCAAGCTAATGGTTTATGTTTTTCTGTAAAAAAAGGGACTAAAATTCCTCCTTCTTTAAGAAATATTTTCAAGGAATTAGAAGATGATATTCAATGTGAAATACCTATACATGGTGACCTTTCTCGCTGGGCTAAAAAAGGTGTTTTCTTATTAAATACTATTTTGACAGTAGAAGAGAGTAAGCCCTCTAGCCATCAAAGAATAGGATGGGAAATTTTCACCGATAAAGTCATCCAAATTATATCTCAAAATCAAGATAAAGTTGTTTTTATACTTTGGGGTAACTATGCTAGAAAAAAGAAAAAATTAATCGATAATAACAAGCACCTTATTATTGAATCTCCTCACCCTGCTGCTGAGATTTATACTGGTGGAAAAGCAGGTTTTTTTGGTAGTAAACCATTTTCAAAGGCTAATCAGTATCTACTAAAACCTCTAGACTGGAATTTGACTTAGTCCATTAGATCAAAGAAAATTTTTGAAAATTTTTGAAAAAATTCCATCAATGAACATTCAATTCCTTCTTCTAACATCGATGTAACACTTTTATCACTTATTCCACAAGGATTAATATACTCAAAATAGTTAAGGTCAGTATTAATATTTAAGGCAAAACCATGCATACTTATGCCTTGTTTAATACGGATTCCGATTGCTCCAATTTTTTTTGGAGTTTGAGGTTCTTCACCAACCCATATGCCCGTCAGATGTTTTATTTGATATGCATTAATGCCAAATAATCTGAGGGTTTCTACAATAGATTCTTCAAGTATCTCAACATATTTTTTTACGCCAATACCTCTTTTCCTTAGGTTAATAATTGGGTAGCACACTAATTGACCTGGGCCATGGTATGTGATATCGCCACCTCGATCGATTTGTTTGATTGTAGCATTAATTTTTTTGAGAAAGTTTGCATCTATAAGTAAATTACTTTTGTTAGCACTTTTACCAAAAGTAAATACATGTGAATGCTCGCAACATATTATGCTTTCTGAGGCTCCATCTAATATTGCCTGATGCATATTCTCTTGTATGACTAATGCGTCATCATAATCTGTCAGACCAATATTTTTGATATTAATTGACATTATCACTTTTATTTTTTACAATCATTCCAAGTATAAAAAAACTACCAATAAAACTTGCTAATCGGCCAATGTAGTCACCATATTTTGAATAGAATGTCAAATTATGGAATGAGTTAACCTTTACCGGTAGAACTTTCTTTGTCCACCATTGACTTCGTTCATGAATTTTACCTAATTTATCAATCCTGCATGTAATGCCAGTATTGGCGCTTCGTAATACCTCTCTGCGATTTTCTATAGCTCTAAGTGAAGCATAGTACATATGTTGTTTGAAGCCGTCGGTATTTCTCCACCATCCGTCATTAGTTATCACTAGCAAGATATCTGCTCCCTCTCTGCAAAATTCAGCCACATGTCCTGGAAATATACTTTCATAACATATTAATGGAGCAAGATTTAAGTCTTTTCTAATTTTAAAGACTTTTGGTTTTTTATCTGATCCGAGACTGCCTGTGATACCACCAAGATCAACAGCTAGGAAATCTAAAAATTTAAAAATCTTTGAATAAGGCATAATCTCAGCTCCTGGTACTAGTTTTCCTTTATGATAAAAATCAAGATTCCCCTTTTTATTGATACTGATTGCAGTGTTATAGCTATCGTAGTAATTTCCATTTTTAGTTTTTCGAGCTGTATGTGAAAGAGGCTCTCCTTTCATAAAAAACTTATAGGTTGAAATACCAGATATTAAGTGAATTTGAGGATGATTGTTGACAAATTTTTTAAGGAGTTGAATACTTTCAAAACGGTCAGGGTAATTTTCATCAATATATTCTACAATGGCAGTTTCCGGTAAAATTACAACGTCAGTGCTGTCTTTTATGAAAGGTTCTACCAATTTTAACATATCAACTAGGTTAACCACTTCTTTATCCTTTTCAAATTTTATGTAGGGATCGATATTGGGTTGAACTAATAATGCCGAATGAGTTGATCTTTTTGTTGTAGTATAATCATTTTGATTAAATAGGTAAAATGGAATAGATAATAATATTGGGATAATTATTAGAGCAATGGGTTTTAATCCAGATTTAAGGTTGGATTTTTGAATAGATATATAAAATAAAACATTGGTAGTTAATACCCAAAGACTTCCGCCAAGAGTTCCCGTTATTTCGTACCATTGAACTACCTCATTGTGTTTTGCGAAAATATTACCTAAAGTAAACCATGGCCAACTAATTTGCCAGTTGAGATGAAGATACTCAAACGAAAGCCAAAGTGAGATGAAAATGAATAAAGCCTTTTGATCACTTACTAAATTTCGAGCTTTTCGATAACCTAGCCAAGGTAAGTACATAAGCCACGAATTAGCAAGTAGCATAAATATACTTGAATAAAACTCCGCATAACCTACCCACCAAGATATTACTATGTTCCAGATTAATAAAGATAAATAAATTAACCAGCTACTTCTTGGAATATTTTTAGTTTTATCTTCTAAAAGAAATAAAGGGACAAAAGCAAAAAAGCCTAAAAAAAATAAATCACGAGGTGGCCAAGCTAACCAGAATAGCATAGCAGGAGATAAAAAATATAAAATTAATTGGATTTTATTTTTTGTCATATCCAGCAATCATTAATACAAATTCTCCTTTAGGTTCGTGATGGGTAAAATGCTCTAATAATTGAGTAGTATTACCTCTTATGTATTCTTCAAATTTTTTGGTGAGCTCTCGACCGATAACAATCGGTCGATCAGGTCCAATTAAATCGTTTATAATTTGAAGCGTTTTTACAATACGGTGAGGGCTTTCGTAGAAAATTGTAGTTCGTTTTTCCTGAAGAAGGTTCAATATTTTTGTCTGTTTTCCTTTTTTGTGTGGTAAAAATCCTTCATATACAAATGAATCGCAAGGTAAACCAGAACCTACAATCCCAACAATTGCAGCAACAGCACCTGGAAGAGTAACTACTTCTATCTCAGCCTGAATAGCTTCTCTGATTAATAAAAATCCGGGATCAGATATTCCTGGCATACCTGCATCAGAACAAACTGCAAGTGAGCCGCCATTAATTAATTGTTCAATGATAGACTTTGTAATTTTGTGTTCGTTATGTTGATGGTAAGGGATGAGTTTCTGACTTATTTCATAGTGATCAAGTAATTTCTTAGTTTGCCTTGTATCTTCTGCTAATATTGCATCCACCGATTTTAGTACATCGATTGCTCGATAGGTTATATCAGCTAAATTACCGATAGGTGTTGGCACTATATATACTCTACCCTTCAAATCTTATGCAAAAATAGGGGTAAATGGTCACTAAAACGATAGCAACTATTTTGATAATTTTTATAATGATTGA
>CESO01029813.1_pt1 | contig 11972 bp, 12 predicted proteins | sample 356341 | NCBI WGS metagenome assembly CESO01 (sample SAMEA2621812, study PRJEB7988) | marine metagenome | biome: marine biome (ENVO:00000447); feature: deep chlorophyll maximum layer (ENVO:xxxxxxxx); material: "saline water (ENVO:00002010), including plankton (ENVO:xxxxxxxx)" | depth 35 m
GCAAAAAAGCAGGGAGATGAACTTTTTGTTATTGTAAATAATGATTTTCAAAGAAAGCTTAAGGAATCAAAAGTATTTATGAATCAGGAAGAACGTATTTTGATTCTGAATGAACTATCAATAACAGATAAAGTTATACTGTCTATTGATCAAGATAGAACTGTTTGCAAAACGTTAAACAAAATATATCAAAAATTTAAAGATCAGTTCGATCTTTATTTTGCAAACGGGGGGGATCAAAAAAATGAAAGTATCCCTGAATTGTCCACTTGCAAGAAATTAAATATAGGACTTATAGAAGGGTTAGGAGACAAAATTCAATCTTCATCTTGGTTATTAAAAAAATAGAATGCAGATAAAAAATATTTGTTGTATTGGAGCAGGTTACGTTGGGGGACCAACAATGGCCATGATTGCATTAAAATGTCCAGACATAAAAATTACTGTTGTCGATCATAACTCTGAACGGATAGATGCTTGGAACGGCTCCCTTGAAAACCTTCCAATATATGAACCTGGGTTATCAGATATAGTCAAGGAAGTCCGAGGGGAAAACCTATTTTTTTCTAATGATGTTGAAACTTCAATTAATTTAGCTGAGATAATATTTATGGCGGTGAATACCCCTACCAAAACTGAAGGGAAGGGCTCGGGTATGGCAGCTGATTTAAGTAATATCGAAGCTTGTGCTCAAACGATTGCCAAAGCATCAAAATCGGATAAAATAGTTGTTGAAAAATCTACTGTACCCATTCGAACAGCAGAAAAAATTAAGGAAATATTAGATAGTAATGGAAATAAAGTAAACTTTGAAATTCTTTCAAATCCTGAATTTCTTGCAGAAGGCACAGCGGTTAAAGATCTTTACGAACCAGACCGTGTATTAATAGGTGGAGATGAAACAGAATCTGGGGAAAAAGCTGTTGCAGCTCTAGTGGATATTTATTCAAATTGGATTCCAAAAAATAAAATATTAACCACCAACGTTTGGTCATCTGAACTTTCCAAGCTAGCTTCTAATGCGATGCTGGCTCAACGAGTCTCCTCAATTAACAGTCTTTCTGCACTTTGTGAAAAAACAGGAGCTGATATTCATGAATTATCAAAAGCCATTGGAATGGATCATAGGATTGGACCGTACTTTTTAAGAGCATCAGTTGGTTTTGGGGGGAGTTGCTTTAAAAAGGATATTTTAAACCTAGTTTATTTATGTAATTATTATGGTTTAAACGAAGTTGCAGAATATTGGCATCAAGTCGTTAAAATTAATGACTATCAAAAAAAACGTTTTGCTCAAAACATTATTGATCGTTTAGGTGGAAATTTAGGAGGTCAAAAAATTGCTATTCTGGGATGGGCTTTTAAGACAAATACAAACGATAGTAGGGAAAGTCCAGCAATATATATTTCTTCAAAATTGTTGGAGAAAGGTGCTTCCTTAAAGATTTATGATCCTATGGTTTCTAAAGATAAAATTTTTCAAGATTTAAAAGAGATTAAAATAAGTAAAGGAATTTCTGACAACCTTATAACCAAACAATTAAATCAAGTAAGTATATTCAATAATATGGAATCATCAATACAAGATTCTGATGGGGTAGCCATTTTAACCGAATGGGATCAATTTAAAAAATATAATTGGGAATTATTAAAACAGAAAAATATTCCTGTTTTTAGCCACATGAGTCTGTGATATGAAAAATGTTTTATTTTTTGGAGGCTCAAGTTTACTTGCTACAATGTGGACTAATCATTGGAAAGGCAAGTTTAGTATTTTTATGACTCAGCATCAACAACAAATCGAAGCAGACAAATCAAAAATTATTGAAATCAAAGAGATTTCCCCTACTGAAATAAAAAAAATTCTTTCAACTTATAAAATAGATATTTTAATAAACTGTGTAGGTTTAACAAGTGTTGAACTTTGCGAATTAGAACCACAAAAAGCCAAGTATTTAAATTCTGATATTCCATCAATTCTTGCAAATGTTTGTTTTAATGAAAAAATAAGTTTTGTACACATTTCAACAGATCATTTATTTGACGGTATTAATGGGTTAAGAACTGAATCTGACAGGCCATCTCCATTAAATCAATATGGATTAACAAAAATAGAGGGCGATCAAAGGGTGGTTAAAAATAATCCAAATTCTTTAATTATAAGATCAAATTTTTTTGGAAGAGGGCCTAAATATAAGCCATCTTTTTCCGACATAATTATAAAAGCTTTACTTAACAAAAAAAAGATAGACTTATTTGAAGATGTATTTTTCACGCCTATTTATATTCGAGAGCTAGCTAACGTAGTAAACCAACTTTTAAATAAGGAAAAAAAAGGAATCTATAATGTAGTAAGTAATGAAAGAATATCAAAATATAAATTTGGACAATTAATTGCCGAACAAATGGGTTTTTCAAAAGATTTAATAACAAAAGGATTGCTAAGCAACAGGAAAGATTTAGTTATAAGACCAAAAGATATGAGCCTTTCTAACGAAAAAGTTAGATCAATCAAAGGAATTGAAATAAAGAGCTTAAAAAATCAGATAAAAGACCTGATTCAAAATTAATTTAAAACAAAATGATACCATATAGTAGACAAAAAATTAGCGAGAAAGACATAACAGCCATTGTAGATGTTTTAAAGTCAGATTATTTAACTCAAGGGCCAAAAACACCACAATTTGAAAAAATTGTTAGTGAATATTGCGGAGTAAAATATGGCTGTGCAGTAAATAGTGCTACAAGTGGACTTCATATTGCTTGTTTAGCATTAGGGGTTGGTGAGGGTGATATAGTTTGGACATCACCCATATCATTTGTTGCTTCCTCAAATTGTGCATTATATTGTGGAGCTACTGTTGATTTTGTAGATATTGATTCATCAAGTTATAATATGAGCGCAATTGCTCTAGAAGAGAAATTGATACTAGCAAAAAAGAAAGGAAATCTCCCAAAGGTAGTCATCCCTGTTCACCTTTCTGGAAAAAGCTGTGACATGGAAAAAATCCATAATCTTAGTAAAGAGTACGGATTCAAAATCATTGAAGATGCCTCTCATGCCATAGGAGCTAGCTATAAAAACCAAAAAGTTGGGAGTTGCAGCTATTCAGATATTACTGTTTTTAGTTTTCACCCCGTAAAAATTATTACAACATGTGAGGGTGGCATGTGTATGACTAACGACGCTAATATTTATAATTTATTACTTCGGTTCAGAAGCCACGGTATAACTCGACATGCTGAAGAAATGAAAAACAAACCTGACGGCCTTTGGTATTACGAACAATTAAATTTAGGTTACAATTATAGACTTAATGATTTACAAAGTGTTTTGGGTATTTCCCAAATGAAAAAAATTGACTCTTTTATAAAGGAAAGAAATAAACTTGCCTCAAATTATGATAATTTATTTAAAAGCACTAAAATAAATATTCCTAAAACCGATTCAGAAATATATTCTTCTTGGCATTTATACATTATCAGAACAAACAAAGATGAAGGGTTCAACAGAAATGTTATTTTTGAAAAATTTAGAAATTCCGGTATATACGTTAATATTCATTATATTCCGATATATCGTCAACCATTTTATCAAAAGATGGGTTTTAAATTTGAAGACTTTCCCGAATCAGAAAAATATTACAAAGAAGCGATTTCAATTCCAATTTTTCCAGGTCTAAAAAATGAGGAACAAAAAAAAGTTTTTTCCATAATAAATGAGCCCATCGGGTATCAAAACTTATTTTAAAATGAATAATTTTTTTGAATTTGAGGAGTTATTTTTCAATAATAAGGATGAAAATAACTTTAATTTTTCTCAAAAAAAAAAGGAAAACTGGGATGATTTTTTGAATCAACAGAACAATGTTCCCGTATTTTATTCCCACTATTTTAATGTTTTTCAGAATGAAATTTTAAAAGGTAAAAATTCAGATATTAAAGACCTTTCTTTTGAAATTTTATGGAATAATAAGTTAATAGGAATTTTCCCAATTACATTAATAAAAGGAACTGATAATATTGGAATCCCTGGAGTTTTCGGCCACTTGCTTCCGGTACTATATGAAGAAAATTTACCACTTTCAATTATTAGTCAAATTGATTCTCTCCTAATTAAAAAATTAATTCAATTTTCAGAAAATCTTGGCAACATAAAACTTTCTTTTCTTGATCAGATTACTCCAAAATTTAGCTTGACTAATTGGCATAAACTCCTCTTAAAAAATTCATTTAACTGCAATATTCAAAGGGAATCATTTGTTGATCTAAGCTGGGATTACTCTGAAATTAAAAAGAATTATAGAAAAAGCCATAAATCACGTATTTCCCAAGGGGAAAGATTATGGAATTTGATAAAATTAACAGAAAATCATGAAAGGATATGGAATGAATTTAAAAGTCTTCATTATAAGTCTGCAGGAAGAAAGACTAGATCTGATAAATCTTGGGATATTTTATATGAAAGTTTGATAAATAATTGCTCTAGCTTTTATTACTGTACCAATGAAAATGAAGAAATGATTGGGGGTGCGTTAATAATGCTAACTTCAACAGAAGCCTTCTATGCTATTGGTGCTAACGATAGATCGTTGTTTAAATTACCTATAGGTCACGCATTGCAGGATTTTATCATAAAAGATTTAAAAAACAGTTCATCTATAAAGTGGTACAGATTAGGTAGATTTTATAATTCTAACGACTTTATAAAGCCAACAGAAAAAGAAATAACAATAGGGAGTTTTAAAAATGGTTTTGCCACACATTTAATCACAAATTTTATTTTTAACAGAAATTGAAAAAAGAAGAATCTCATTTCCTCTGGCCAAAAGTATCATATAAATGGCATGATTTTTTCGGAAAAGGAAGTGAAGAAAAAATCGAAAGTACTTTAAAAGAAATGTTTCCGTCTGGATTTCCTGTTGTTTGTTCAAGTGGAAGAGTTGCATTACAAATAGCATTAACTGAAAAAAATCTTAAAAGAACTGACAACATCAATCTTTTCCCATATGCTAGTCATTGTGTTGTAAGTGCTGTTTCAAGAGTCACAAATTCAACTCCGTTTCTATATTCAAATAATTCAGATTCTAATTTGGTTTATCATCAATGGGGTTATAACTCTTGCGAAAAAAATAATGTTATAATTGAAGATAGTGTTGATTCATTATACGAAAAGAATACGCCTTTATTTTATTCAAAAAGCGATTACGAAATTTGGTCTTTGAATAAAATTTTAGGAACCTCTTCAGGTGCAATTTTATGGTGTAAAAAAATGAAAGATGCAAAAAGAATTAAGAAAAAATTAATTAAAAATAATTCAGTTATATTTAGTTGGTTTCTTCGAATATTAAGTAATAAATATCTCAAATTATATAAATATTGGGAAGGAACGGAGGTCAATTATAAAGGAATATCTAAATATCAAGCAAAGGAAATATATAATAAAATCCTTTCTTGGGATTCATTAGTTTTAGATCGAAAAAACAAAATCAATTATATTTTAAAGAATTCTAAATTAACTTTTAAAAAACCAAAAGGGAGATTACCAAATGTAATTTTACTTAATTCTTCGGTTCCTGAAAAAAAACTAAGTGAAATAGGTTTTTCTCCTGGCTATCGCCATTTTTATAATGGGATCAAATTAAATAAAGTTTTTCCATTACCAATTCATCAAGATGTATCAATAAGCGAAATACAACAAGCACTTAAATTAAACAATGATTTATAAATGAAATTCTGAAGATTATACTAATGTAAATAATTCTCTAGAATCAACTTTTAGTTTCAAACGAATGATTTTAAAAAAAGGGATTAAAAATCAAAAAAAATTAAAATATATACTACAAATTAAATGAGAAAGCTCAGAATAATTTTTTTAGGTCAAGGGATTAAGGCTTCAAAAACATTGGAAAGGTTAAATAAAAATAAATCCATCGATGTAATTTTTTGTGCACCTAGGATTAGTGATCATGAAAACCTTAGTTGGTTTGATGATGGTATCTTATCGGATAAGGTAAATGAACTAGGGATAGAACTACTTATTCATTCTGATTTAAACTCTGATAAATTTATTGATATAGTTGAGAAATCTAAAATAGATTTGATAGTTAATTTAGGCCACGGACAATTATTCAAAAGAAATTTAATTAGTTCGGCTAAAGTTGGAATTTTAAATTATCACCCTGGATTACTTCCTTTTGGACGAGGTTCAGGTGCAGTTGTTGGAGAAATAATAAATAATGCTTTTTCGATTGGAAGAACTTGTCATTTAGTAGATGAACATTTTGACAGAGGGATTATTATTTCTCAACAAGAATTTGATATTTCTGAGACCACAACTTTAAATGATGCAAGTGAATTATTAAATAAAGATGTTGATTTATTTATCAATAATGCAGTAGAAAAGGTGCTTACAGATTTTAATAATACTGATAAAGTTCATAAACTTGGGTTTGGAAGATATTATCCAAAGTTTGTTGAGGGGGATGATTTTATAAATTGGAATGATACTTCTCTAAATATCTATAACAAAGTTAGATCACGTTTATTTGAGAGATTATCAGTTATATATACTAAAAATGATTTAAAAAAATTTTTAGTTGCCGGTGTAAAAATTGCAAATCATGTAGAAGACTATATTTCAGTAAACGGACAAGTTATTGATAAATCATCGATAGGTGTTTTAGTGAAAACTAATGATTCTGCAATTTGGATTACTCAAATAATTGATCCAAAAACAGGTGAAAAATACGTCCCAAAATTCAATATTGGGGAATGCTTTCAAACTTTAAATATTTTTGATTTCATAAACCTTATGTTAAATTCAAAAAATATAAAAGGGGAATAATTTTATTCTTCAAATCACTAAAAATTAATACAAAACAGCGGTCTAAAAATGAAAATAGCCCTAGGAACAGCACAGTGGGGAATGAATTACGGGATTTCAAATTCTCATGGTATACCGAGTGATGAAGAATTAAAAGCTGTTTTTTCAATTGCTCAAAAAAACAATATTAATTTATTTGATACTGCTTTTGAATACGGAAATGCAGAGAAACGTTTAGGTCAAATTTCAGTAAAAGAAAATAAAATAATAACAAAAGTTGGTTCCTTCTCAGAACACAATTGTTTAAAAAATCAATTAGATAATTCTTTTAAAAATCTTGATAGAAAAAAAATATATGGTTGTCTTTTTCATAACAGTAAAGATTTAATTGAAAATAGGCAACTATGGACAAATCTTAAAGAATATAAAAAAGAAGGTAAAATTAATAAGATTGGTTATTCTCTATACGAACCAAGTGTATTATTAGAGTTATTAGAAGCTGATATCATTCCAGATGTCGTTCAGGTTCCCTACAATGTTTTAGACAGAAAATTTGAGCCATATTTTGATTTATTAAAGGGATATAATGTAGAAATTCACTGCAGATCTGTTTTTCTTCAAGGATTATTTTTTAAATCGATTGATGAACTGGGCTCAAAGTTTCAGGATTTAATACCACCTTTTATTGAACTTGAGGGAATAGCAAAAAAAACTAAATTTCAAATACTTTCTTTAGCTCTATGTTTTGTTCTTCAGAATCCTAAAATTGACTATGTTGTTTTGGGGGTTGAGACTTCGAGGCAACTAAATCAAATTATTGTTGCTTCAAAACAAAAGTTATCAAAAAAATTATTTGAACAAATTAAATCTATAAAGCTTGACAGCAAAGATATCTTAAATCCAGTCAATTGGAAATGAAAAATAAACTTAATATTATCGCAGAAATTGCCCAAGGCTTTGAAGGTAATTTAGAACAATCAAAACTATTGATCAAAGCAGCAGCGAAAGCAGGTGCTGATGCAGTAAAATTTCAGATGGTTTATGCGGATGAATTATCTACTGTTGATTACAAACATTACTCTTTATTCAAAGAGTTAGAAATGGCAGACGCGCAATGGAAATCTTTAAAGGATTATGCTTTATCGTTTGGGACAAATTTAATTGTAGATGTTTTCGGTGTAAAAAGCTTAAAAACTGCAGAGAAAATCAATATTAATTCGATTAAAGTTCACGGTACTGATGTTACTAATCTTGGGTTATTAGAAGCGATAGCTATTTCTCCTATTAAGAATGTAATTTTAGGATTAGGTGGGGCTTACTGGGCGGAAATAGAAAAAGCTATTAAAATATTAAAATTTAAGGAATTAACATTGTTATGTGGTTTTCAAGGTTATCCAACCAAAACAGAAGATAATCATATCGCTCGAATGCATCTTATAAAAGAAAAAGTAAAAAGTATTCATGCTAATTTCAAAATGGGATATGCAGACCATCCAGAAGATGAAAAATTTGCTTCTACTATTTGTTTAATTGCTGTAGGAGCAGGAGCAGAGGTTATTGAAAAACATTTAACACTTGGAAAGGTAATGAAAATGGAAGATTTTGAATCAGCCCTTAATCCAGATGAATTTAAACACTTTGTTAAACAATTACAAATGGGTAAAAAAGCACTTGGAGAGATTATCAAGGAAGAAAATTTTGGTATGAGTGAGGCAGAAAAAACATATAGAAAAAATGTTCGAAGAGATGTTGTAGCACTAAAAGAAATCCTTCAAGGTGAAATATTGACTGCAAAAAACATTACTTTAAAAAGAACATCAAATCTAAGCAGCATAAAACAGTTAGAATTAGTACTGGGAAAAACAGCAAAGAATTTAATACAAAAGAATCAGCCGGTATTAACAAAAGACATAAATTAACTATGAAAAGAAAATTAGTTGCTGCATTGGCCTGTCGCAATCAAGGATCACGTTTGTATGGTAAACCTCTCCAAAACTTAGACATTGAGAAGGGAATTCGTGTTATTGATTTAATAATTGACGGATTAAATTCACTAAGCTGTATTGATAAGGTTGTTTTAGGAATAAGCGAAGGAAAAGATAATGAAGTATTTAAATCAGTTGCCAAACAAAAAGGTATTGAATATATCGTAGGTGATCAAATTGATGTTTTAAATCGATTGATTAGGTGTGGCGAAAAATTTGATGCAACAGATATTTTTAGAGTAACAAGTGAATCTCCATTTTTATATCATAAGGCAGTTGACAGTCTATGGGAGCAGCATTGTTCACAAAATAACGATGCTACTTTTTATGAAGATATAATTGATGGCTGTGGCTTTGAATTCATTCAATTGGAAGCTCTAAAACATTCACATTTAAGGGGTAAGAAAAAGCACCGATCTGAATTATGCACTTTATATATTAGAGAAAATATAAGTGATTTTAAAGTTCAAAAGGTTAAAGCACCTGATCATCTCAATCGAAAAGATTTACGTTTAACCGTTGATAACCCAGAGGATTTAGTTGTATGCAGAAAGGTCTTTAATCAGCTGAAAGACCAATCGCCTCAAATTATTTTGGAGGATATTATTACTTATTTAGATCAAAATCCTGATTTAAAAGATTTAATCTATCCATTTACAATTGAGGGTTATAATACTATGTATATATAATATATGAAAAGAAGTCAATCAATTCAATATAGAAAATCTATACATCAATTAATACCTGGAGGAGCACATACCTATTCAAAAGGAGATGATCAATTTCCAGAGAATGCTCCTGCAGCGATATTAAAGGGAAAAGGAGCATTCGTCTGGGATGTTGATGGAAATAAATTTTTAGATTGTTCAATGGGATTAACAAGTGTAAGTTTAGGTCATGCACACGAACCTATTATCCAATCAATAAAAGAAGAATTAGACAAAGGTGTTAATTTTCAACGCCCCTCATATATTGAAAGAGAAATGGCAGAATCTTTTCTTTCTATTGTACCCCAACACGATCGAATTAAGTTTTCTAAAAATGGCTCAACCGCAACAACAGCTGCAGTGAAATTAGCCCGTGCATATACAGGAAGAAAACTAGTGGCTTTTCCATCGGACCACCCTTTTTATAGTTATGATGATTGGTTTATTGGAAAAACAAAATGTAACAGGGGAGTGCCAGATGAGGTAAGCGATTTAACAATAACATTTAAATCTTGTAATCTAGATTCTTTAAAAGCATTGTTTGAAGAATATCCTAATCAAATTGCAGCTGTGATTACAGAGCCAGAAAAACCACATTGTTCAAATTGTTCTTGCGAACTGTCTTCCGGAGATTACCTGCAACAGGCTATTCAATTTACTCAAGAAAATGGGGCAGTTTTTATTTTAGATGAAATGATTAGTGGATTCAAAGTTGATTTTCCTGGATCTATCTCAAAATATAATCTTTCTCCTGATTTAGCAACTTGGGGAAAAGGAATTGCGAATGGTTTTTCTTTTTGTGCTTTAACGGGTAAAAAAGAAATCATGGATTTGGGGGGTATAAAGAATCAAGGGGAAGAGAAAATATTTTTGATTTCAACTACACATGGAGGAGAAACCCATTCTATTCGTGCTGGAATTAAAACTATAGAGGAATTTAAAGACAAAAATGTAATTGAACATAATCATAGAATAGGGAATTTAATTATTGATAAAACTCAAGAAATAATTAACCTAATGCAGTTGGAAGACTTCATTGAAGTAACACCATGTCCTTGGATGATAGTATTTTCTTTTAAGAATAATAACCAAGATATTTGTAATGGGCATCGAACTTATTTCTTACAAGAAATGATTAACGAAAATATTTTATTTCAAGGAATTTTTGTGCCATGCTTAAGTCACAGTCATAAAGAAGCTACTTTTTTCATAAATGCTTTTGAAAAAGTAGTAAGAAAGTATAAAGTAATTCTTGATTCAGGATATAAAGACTTTTTATCAGGAGAACCAACTAAGGCAGTCTTTAGAAAATATAATTAACTAAATGGATTTTTTGTTTTTGAGTGAAAAAAAAAATCTTGCAATGTTTAATTTTTTGTCATTATATGGGAGCGTTTCGTGGAAAAGTAATGAACTAGAATTGGAAGAATTAAAATTATTTGATTGGATCATTTCATTTAAAAAAAGAATTACCACCAAAATTAGATTTGAACACTAAAATAAACAACATAAAATGACAGATTTAGAAATCATCGACGAAATTGAAAAAGTAAGATCAAAAAACAATATAAATTGGATGAATATATTGAGACTATCATTTAAACATGCACCAAATGAAGCTAGAAAAATTGTTTCAAAAATTAATCAAGATGATGGTAAAATAAGTGAATTGTTGAAATTATTATCAAACAATCAATGAATCCACCTGTTTTACTAAGCAAATTTAATTCGGTATTTATTATTGCAGAGCTTTCCGCAAATCATAATGGAAGTCTTAACATTGCAATTGAAACAATAAGGGCGGCTAAAAGGGCCGGTGCAGATGCAATTAAACTACAGACCTATACTGCTGATACAATAACCATAAATTCAAATAAAAATGATTTTATTATAAATAATGGTAGTATATGGGATGGGGATACCTTCTATAAACTTTATGAAAAAGCCCATACACCATGGGAGTGGCATGAAGAATTATTTAGGGTAGCAAAAGAAGAAGGTCTCCTTTGTTTTTCTTCTCCTTTTGATTTTACTGCAGTGGATTTTTTGGAGACCCTTGGAAATCCAATATATAAAATAGCCTCTTTTGAAATCACTGACATTCCATTAATTGAATATATTGCCTCTAAGGGTAAGCCTCTTATCATTTCAACTGGAATTGCTGGCTTAGATGACATAAAATTAGCATTGAATGCATGTAATAAAAATAAAAATATAGCATTATTGAAGTGTACATCAAGTTATCCTGCACCTGTTGAAGAAGCAAATTTAATTATGATTAAAGATTTGGCAGATAGATTTGGGGTAATAACTGGTTTATCCGATCATACATTAGGAATTACTGCTCCGGTGATTGCTGTTACTCAAGGAGCAAAAATAATTGAAAAACATTTTATTTTGGATAAATCTATAGGAGGGCCTGACGCTAGTTTTTCATTAAATGAGGAGGAATTC
>CESO01031433.1_pt1 | contig 11954 bp, 9 predicted proteins | sample 356341 | NCBI WGS metagenome assembly CESO01 (sample SAMEA2621812, study PRJEB7988) | marine metagenome | biome: marine biome (ENVO:00000447); feature: deep chlorophyll maximum layer (ENVO:xxxxxxxx); material: "saline water (ENVO:00002010), including plankton (ENVO:xxxxxxxx)" | depth 35 m
ATAATATTATTAATTTGCACTAATTATAATTTATAATCGTTGTATTTATAAAAGCTTACAATATTATCACACTATATATGAACATAAAAAAAATCTTAACTGTGCTAACACTTGCGTTAGTTATTTGTGTAACTTTTTCATCTTGTAAATCTAGGGATGCTTGCCCTGGTATGAGCAAAATTAAAACTAAACAAACAAAAATTGTTTAATTGTAAATTATGTGGTCAGCTACATCAATCAATGATGTAAACTCTTTAATCGTCGTTGAAAAACCCATTATAATTTTCAAACATAGTTATCGGTGTTCGATAAGTTCAATGGCACTTAATCGAATTGAAAGTATCCATCACGAAATAACCCGGAAGGCTAATTTTATCTTGATTGACGTTATAAAACAACGTAATTTATCTATCGAAATTTCTGAGCACTTTGGTATTAAGCATGAATCTCCACAAATCATTTTTTATAATAAAAATGAAGTTCAATTCACAGATTCACATATGAACATCGACTCAACAAAAGTTTTGGATTACCTTTAATTTTCGTTACCACAGCATTATTGTTTAATCTGACATTTATATTATAAACCATATTTAACTATTCTTTGAAAGTAATAAATCAAAACCTAAATTTGTGTGTTTAATATACTAACATAAGTTTAAGTTATGAAAAGAAATATATACCTACCAGTAATTACTGTTATAACGCTAGCAATTATTGCCGTAACATTAAAGAATAATAACCCGAATAATGTTTATTCTCCTAGGGTAAAAAACATTCAAGGGATTTCTGGATATCAGTCATATTTAAAAACTATTAGAGCTAACCAGAACACTGGTTTTGTATCTAACCAGGAAGTTCACGAGGTGATTGATGATATTAACAATCAGAATAGTTTAAAATTCAAATCTGATTGGCCTTTAAAATGGGAATTCAGAGGACCAGATAACATTGGTGGACGAACTAGATGCTTAGTTATAGACAAAGAAAATTCATCTATATTATACACAGGTGGTGTTTCGGGTTCCGTATTTAAGTCAACCAACGGTGGTGGAAGTTGGTTCCCTCTAACTTTAGGGGATGATAACTTTGGTGTTGTAAGTTTGGCTCAAACAAACGATGGAACACTATTTTATGGTACGGGAGAAAATGGACTTTTATTATCTAATCCAAATGGTAATGAAGGTTCAGGCTTCAACGGAATGGGAATATACAGATCTACGGATGGTGAATCATTTGAATCATTAAATAATACTTCATCATTTGGAAACGTATTTGTTTTAACAGCTCATCCAACTACAAATCATATATATGCCGGATCATCGAATGGTTTGAGAGTCAGTGAGGACGGTGGAGATACCTGGAAACTCGTAAGAGGTGGAAGTTGTAGAGACATGAAGTTTAATAAAAATGGAGTCTTAATTGCTAGTATTGGTAACACTATCTGGAGATCTTCCAACCCTAATGATGGATCATCTTACCAATCAATTACTGGTTTTTCAAACAATGGAAGAGCGGCTATTGCTTGGGCTGAATCAGATGATAATTATTGTTACATCATCACTGTTGGTACTGTTCAATTTGATGGTCAAACATATAGTGGCGGTTCATTAACTGGTCTGTACAGATCTACGGATGCTGGTCAAACATTTAGTCAAGAAGTTGGTCAAATGAGTCAGTTTTTTGCACCATTCACATACATAGGTCTACAAGCACAAGGATTATACGACATTGCATTAGGAGTTCATCCTCGCAACAAAGACAGAGTATTTATTGGAGGAGTATTGTTTGCTGAATGGTCTCTTCAAGATGGGCCTAAAATTGTTGGTAACACCTTTAGTTCTCCCCGAAACCCATTTGGAATTCATTCCGATAAACACTTAATTACTTTTGATAATACTGGCGAAGACCCAATTATGTATATCTGTAATGATGGTGGTGTAGCTAGGACTACTACACCTGAACTAGACCAATATAAAAATATAAGTACTAACTTGAGTACGACTCAATTCTTTGGAATTGCTGCCGATGTCAGAGGCCGAATTTTAGGAGGGACTCAAGATAATAATACCTTACTTATTACTGGTGAATCGTATCCAAGGAAAATTGCTGAATCAGTTCTTAGTGGTGACGGTTTTGAATGTGCAATTAGTGCATATAATCCTAATTATATGTTTGGTGAGAGTCAATATGGTAATCTAAGAAGATCTATCACAGCGGGTTCTAGTTTTGAATCCATGTGGGATAATCGAATAAGTTCATCATTTGCATCAGCTCAAAGACCTACTGGATACTTTAACAATCCATTTACATTGTGGGAAAATCCAGCAGTTATTGACAGCATTGAAACATTTGGAAAAAGAACTTCTGACGATTCTATAGCTAATGCAAGAATATTCTTTGCCACAAATGATGGTGTTTGGATGTGTAAAAATGCTTATGGAAAACCACATGATCCAACAGGGCCTAAAGATGGTTCTATTCGATGGTTTAGAATTTCTAACTTAAGACGTGTTCATTACATGAAACCAAGTAAAAATGGTGAATCATTATTTGTAACAACTAATAGTGGAAGAATTTATAGAGTTGATAATTTATTAACTACACAATTTGATACTATAAGTCTTCCAACGAATAATCAGATTGCAGCTAACCTGACGACAACTGAAATATCTCAGGATATGGGTTTAAGTTCGTCACGAACGGTTACATCTATCGCAATAGATCCCGAAAACCCTAATCGCATGGTTGCTACTGCTGGTAATTACGGTAACACTAATTACGTGTATGTTACAGAAAATGCTATGGATGCTTCCCCTAGTTGGACTAGTATTCAAGGTAATTTACCTCGATTCCCGGTTTATCATGCTTTAATTAGTATTAAAAATCCTGATGTAATTATTTTAGGTACTGAATTTGGAATATGGGCTACTAATAATGCCCTTTCAGCTAACCCAACATGGGCAGAAGCTTCAGACGGAATAGATAGTGATATGCCATTCCCTAAGGTGCCTGTATTTGACCTCGTACAGGTTGAAAGTAATTCATCTACTGGACCAAGAATATATGCTGGTACGCATGGAATGGGAATATGGGAAACTAAATCTATGCTAACAAGCGTAAGACCAAATAATAACAACCCTGATACAAGAATTATCAATGCTTATCCAAATCCAGCCAACAGCTTTGTTAACATCGACGCTGAGATTAAGGGTTCATTTTCATTAAAAGTATATTCATTAACCGGAAATATTGTATATCAAACAAAAGGAAGTAATTCCAAAACTGTCCAAATTTCTACCTCAGAATGGAAATCAGGAAATTACTTCGTTGAGATACTTGGTAACAACACAAAAATTACATCTAAAATCATTGTTCAACACTAGATTTTAATACAAATAAAAAAGCCACTCTTCAATCAGAGTGGCTTTTTATATGCCCTAAAATTAGACAAATGTGCCATTTTGTCTTAAATTATTTGTTTTAATTAAAAAATAATGCCATTTTGTCCTTAAAAAAGGATGGGAATGTGATTTGATAATAACTAATTAAAAAACATTATGAACATTATTAAACAACCCAAAATGATTACGGATATTTTTCAAAGTAATTTCAATAACATGTTGCAAGACATCTTAATTGATCAAAATATTATTGAGCGTGACACTGCAACACCAAAAGTAAATATTAGTGGTAATGAAGATAATTACCAGATCAATGTGATGATGCCTGGAATTGATAAGGAATATATAACGCTGTCAATTGACAATGACATTTTAACTATTCAAAGTAATTATAATAAACAAAAAGATAAGGATCAAAATGCATTAAGAACAGAATTTATGATTAAGGAATATTATAGAAAGATATCTCTTCCAAAAGACGCAGACCATAAATCGATATCAGCAAACCTGAAGAATGGAATCTTAGAAATAACCATCAAAAAAATCAAAGTAAAACCTAAAAATATAATTGTTAAATAAATCAAATTAGGTGATAAGGTCGGTTTAAGTAACCGGCCTTATTTTTTTAATAACTGTCCTGAACCAGTTTGTTCTGCTAATATTTTATAGTCACTAGGCTCATTGATGTAAAAAATATTACCTGAATTCAAGATTTTTAAATACATCCCTTTTGTCGCATTTATATAACAATCAAGAGGAGAGTGGGTATCTATGTAAACCTCTTCACAAACCAAATATTGAGCATCTAAATTCGAAATCTCCTCTATACTTCCTTTAAGGACTCTTAAATTACCTCTTAAAATAGTGGAGGCAGAGTTTCTAGAACGAATAAAAACTTCGTCACCCGATAAAATTAGATTAATGTCTGACAGGGCTGGGTGAAAAATATTTAAAAAATTAATGTTAATGGTGTCATTAGAAACTACTTCAGCAATTGATTCCAAATGTATTTCAGTTAATTCTTTAACATAGACATATACATTAATATCATAATTGAATGAACGAATAAAATTACAGGTATTTGTATTTATTAGTCTCAATTGATTATCAGTTACAGTACTTTCAATCTGATTCAAGAGATTTGATGGTCCATTCAAATCGATACGTCCATAATTAATACTATCCTGTACCAAAAAAACCTTTATTATATCTTCTACATACAACTTATCAAAAGGTAAAACATCTCTTTGTTCTGTAACTACCTTCCCTAATTTAGTAATACAATCGTCTTTTTGCTCACCACCACATGATGAAAGCATCAATAAAACAATTATTATATTAAAATATCTCATAGCTGATAACCTAAACCTATCTCAAAAAAATCAGCAACACCTCTATGGAATCTTAACATCCCTTGTGTGTATAATTGACTATTAATTTTGTATGCAAGTCCTAAACGCTGGCTAAAAGCATTTTTTAATATTGTGGGTTTGTATACATATGCCCCCATTTCAGCGATCAAATTCACATCACCAAAGCCCCATTGATATCCCCCAGCTAATGCTAATTCTGATTGATCAATCATAGCGATTTGGTCTGCTGGTAAATCTGGATTGATTGAATGCATATATGATTTATCAATAGTATAATCTAGACCAAAACGCCAGGATTTTACACTATTTTTATTTAAAAGCCCTCTTATTTGAATTCCCCAAAGGTTAAAATCTTTTGGATTAGCAAAATTTCGTTGCTTTCTACCATAAATAAGAATTGTAGTCAAAGTAAGTTTATTAATATTTTGAACCGGCTCGGCGATTGGAGAAATCTGTTTTTTGTTATGAAATCCATACCTTAACGTTAATGAAGGAATATTATAACCTAAATTAGGTACTTTAAAAGCGGCATTTGAATAGTGAGAAACCGATATTCCTGTTTCAATATAATCCGAATTAGCCAATTCTTTTCTTGCCACAATACCGAATTGCATACTCCCATTCAAGTGGCTTCCAATAGCTTGATTTCTTCGATTTTCGTATATGTCAAACTTTTTTGTGAGATAAGCCAACCCTGCACCCATTCTAAATCGTACATCAATATCACGTATCAATATAAGATTCAATTTGATGTGAGATAACAGTCCAAATGCGTGACCAGTTTGTTCTCTTCCCAAATTATAATATAACAAACCATAGCCAATTGATGGTTTATTATAATATGAACCCCAATGTGTGTTTTCCTTTTCTTTTTCCAGTGAAATATCAATCCCATAATTATGGGCTGCTAAGTTCTTCAAATCTGCTCGATGAGCTAGCAAAAAACCTGGGGTAGTGCTTACGCTAACAAAATTATTATCCTGAGCAAAGTTGAAGCCATAACTAAATATGAATAATAAGAAAAAACTTATAAACTTATATCTTGACACTATCGAGCCCATCTTCTTTTTCGATAAAATGAATTTACAAATCCAAAAATCAAAATTATTAAAATAGGTAAAATCATATTGAATGATTGCCAAAAAAGTTTTTCATTTTTTAGCTTACTTTTATCCAATAAACGAAGTATAACTTCCTTGCTTCTAACCTCTATGAGGTTGTTTTCGTCACATAAATAATCAACACAATTTAAGAAAAACTTTTTATTAGCAAACTCAACTGGTGTTGAAAATTGTTTAGAAGCAAATTTATCGTAGCCTAACGGGTACACTCTACCATCTGAGGAAACTTGGTTTCTGATCAAATCACCATCACTAATGACAATCATCGAATTTTGTTCAATTGACTCTGAAAAAGGTAAATCAAATGACCGTTTTACCCCGTCTCTGTATCTAAACGGACTAATAAACTCGCCTTCCACTAAAACTGCAGAAATCTGATTACCATTTCTAAAGTTTGACGGATCTTGTCTGTTTTTTAAAATATCTAAAGAGATTAAAACTGGATTAGCAGCTACCCTTGATTGAGGTGACGAACGAAGTAATACTGTTTTTTTTAAGGTTTTGCGAGAAGTAGTGTCAATCGTACTACAATATCTCCCCCAAACATTTTCTAGATTTCTAGAAACAGGGTTATCGTCGACAGCACTAAATAAAGGATAAAAGATCCATGGCCAAAAACCTGGTCTGTTTGTTTGTTGATTTATAGCAGGTATCCCATGACATTGAATGTCTTGAACTAAATTTGGTTTTACTTTTATCCCATATTGAAATAAAATATCATCCAAGTTATGGCTATGATTTACAGTCATCACCTGACCGTATTTTGCAACGGAGTCCATTTCTGCCAGTAAATTTTCTACCAAGAAAATTATCTTGCCTCCATTCATTACATACTGATCTAATATATACTTTTCTGGTTCATTAAACTCAAGGGTTGGCTTAGCAATTATTAAGCTCTTGTAAGATTTTAATTGATTGATTAAACCCTCCACTAAAACACTAAAAACAGGTTTTTGAGGATTATTAACTACATCAGATGCAAAGTTTTTATAACAATTACTATCTGTTAAATTTAGATTTATGCGATCTAAGGAATAAAACTCACTTAGTGAGTTTGCAATGTCAGCTGTTTGGGTCGAGGATAATTCGCCATGACCAGAAGAAAGGGCCACTTTTATACTTTTCCCTGACAACCCTTTGCGAATCGCTGTACCAATTTCATACTCTAATAACTCAATTGAATTATTAATTTCTACCTCTAAAGATTTGCCAAACTGGCGTTTCAATAAATTAATTGGGTATTCTTTCCCTTTATAAAAAACAATACCCGAGGGTAAAATATATTTCTGTGTTGGTGCCTCGTCGGGTCTTACATCAGGTTGCTCTATTTGTAAACCTTTTTGAAAAATATCTTTAAGAATGGCCTCTTTTTCTTTTATATCTTTATCCGCTAAAATGTCCTCAAAATCAAACTTTATTTTACCATCAGAAGCTAACCTATACTCATTCAGAATATCACGTGTAGCAGACTGTAGTTGCTTATACTCAATTGGAAGATCACCATTTAAAAATATGGTTACGTATAAATCATCGTCGAGCTTATTCAATAAACCTACGGACGACGGAGATAGCGTGTACCTTTTTTCCTTTGTTAGATCTAATCGAAAATAAAACTCATTGGCCATAAAATTAAATACCACAAGCACTAGTGCATATAAGAGTATTCTTAATGCAATATTTCTAGAGACATTTACTTTTTTACCTATCATATTCTTCTTCGTAGAGTTAAAAATGTTAAACTAATAAAAGTAAATATAAGCGATACAAAATAGGCTAAATCACGTGAATCCACTACACCACGACTTATGGAGTCGTAATGTAATTGGATACCTAAATTCTGAATAAAACTGTCATATGAACCAAACAAAGAAAGGTTGCTCAATTGCTGAAATCCTACATAAAAAAAGAAACATAGAAAGAGTCCTAATATGAATGCTACAATTTGATTTGGAGTAATCACAGATGCGAATAACCCTATACTAACATAAGATGCACCTAATAGTAATAATCCAATGTATGATCCCATAGTAGCCCCCATATCTAGATTCCCTTGAGGTTGCCCAAGTTTATAGATTGAATAAACATATACAACTGTTGGTAATAAGGCAAAAACAACGAGTGCAACTGATGCAAAAAACTTTCCTAGAATTATTTGAATATCCGTAATTGGTTTAGTGCTCAAAATTTCAAAAGTTCCTTGCTTTAACTCCTCAGAAAATGATCGCATAGTAATTGCTGATATTAGAAATGTAAAAACCCAAGGTGCCATAAAAAATAGAATATCCAAATTTGCGTGACCAAGAATAAGCACATTGCCGTCGGTAAAAACCCAAGTAAATAATCCAATAATTAATAAAAAAACAACAATAACAACATACGCAATTAATGAACTCAAAAAGCTTCTTATTTCTTTCTTAAAGATACTAAGCATGATTTGTTAATTTTTGAAAAATAGACTCCAAAGACATTTCTTGCTCTTTTTGCTCTTCTATTATTGTGTTCGATGCAATAGCAAAATTGAATAACTCCTCTGCAATATCTACATTATCTTTTGACACAATAACAAATATTCTTTCATTAACAGATTTAATTGATTCAACACCGTCTATCAGGGATAATTCTGCCTCATTAATTGAATCTCTAAACTTAACGTAGGTTTGAATCGTATTCATATCCCAATTTTTTTTAATAGCTTCTATAGTGTCATCAGAAATTATTTTACCCTTATTTAAAATGATGACCCTACTACACATAGCCTCCACCTCTTGCATTATATGTGATGACAATAAAATCGTTTTGTTTTTACCCAGTGACAAAATCAGACTTCTAATTTCTTTCATTTGATTAGGATCTAAACCAGAAGTTGGCTCGTCTAAAATTAGAACATCTGGATCATTGATTAACGCCTGTGCTAGACCGACTCTTTGCTTATATCCTTTGGACAGTTGACTAATTTTCTTTCGTGATTCTCGTTCTAAACCTGTGGACTTAATAACTCGATTAATTGCTTTTTGAGTATCCTTGATTTTATGTATGTCTGCAATAAAAGATAAGTATTCTCTTACATACATATCTCCGTACAGTGGGTTTAATTCTGGTAAATAACCTATTCTTTTTTTTATTTCTAGCGCTTCTTTTGAGACATCCATATCTAGAATGTTTGCAGTACCTGAAGTCTCGACAATATGACCACTCAGAATTTTCATAGTAGTGCTTTTTCCTGCACCATTAGGTCCTAAAAATCCAACAATTTCTGCACCCCCAATTGAAAACGAAACTTCATCTAAAGCTTTTTGGCCATCATAAATTTTGGTTAAATTTTGAACTTCAATGGACATTATCGGTTAATCACTATCGTTCTGTGAAAGACTTGATTTAAGTAACTAAATGTTAATTTATAAGTTCCTGCAGGAAGTATAGAGACATCTACAGAGGTTCTAGCTTTATTGATATCTGTACTTATTAGTTCTTGTCCATATATATTAGTAATTGAAATTTGCCCTTGAGTCAAAGTGCTACCTAAATCAATATATATAATGTCATCTGCAGGAATTGGAGAAACCCCAATCTGACTTCTTTCTAATTTATAATTACCCGCTGAACTTGTAACACTCATCTCTGCAAATCCTGTGCACCCATTAGTGTCAGTTACTATAACGCTGTAAGTATTTTTATCTAAAACCTTAATGCTTTCTGATTTTTCACCTGTACTCCACGCATAAGATGTAAAACCTGGACCAGGTGTTAATGTAAGTGGCTCGTCAGTTCTTAATGCTGTATCCCCGCCAATAGAAATAACAGGACTATCATACTTGTAAATATTTATACTATCGTTAAAGGAGCATCCTTTATCATTAGATACTTCTAAGTAATATAATCCTGGTCCCTTAACATTTATCCTATCTGATGAAGTACCGTTGTACCATATGTAATCTTCCATATTAGGTGGCCCAATAAGTTGGTAGTCAACATTATCACAAAAACCCGTATCTGAACCTAAATTAAATTTTGGCACATCAAAATAATTAATCTGAACAGTATCATAGGCTGGACATCCAAAACTATTGTAAGCCTCAACAAAAACAGCAGTATCTGAATTAGTAGAATACGAATTTTTTAATGTATTTATTCCGTTCCATTTATAATCTTTCAAAAAGGATGGACCAAAGAATTCTATTATCAAACCTTGACAGAAAGAAGTATCTCGCCCAATATTTATTTTTGATGACGGGTTTGTAAGAATCTGAATATCGTCTGAATACGAGCACCCAAAGCTGTCAACTACACTTAAAGTGTGAACTTTGGATTGATTCGTCCTAAAGTTTTGCTTGGATGATATGACATTATTCCAAGTATATGAAAACATATTCGACGGCCCTGTTAAAATTATATCCTGATTATCACAGATAGTTGTATCGTTCCCAAGAGAGAATACTGGGTTAGCTTTTTGCTCTACTATTATAGTATCAAGATAACGACATGTATTGTTATCCAACATTAATAAATTTAATGTGTCGGAGCTAGACAAGGTTATTGAATTGTCATTTGATTTTTTACCCGTACTCTTTAACTCCCACTCATAAAAAAACATTCCTTTCAAGCCATCAATAGTTACCTGATATCCCTCACAGAAGAACGTATCCGCTAAAAATTCTTGTGACATTCTTGGGTTGACCCTTACCAAAATAGTTGCTGAATCAGGTTTACACAGCCCGTCTGAGGATGAAACAACCAGCTTATATTTAGTATCAACTTTTGGAGAAACAGTTGGGTTGGCTGAACTACTACTATATGAAGCTCCACTTATCGACGTCCAAGAATATTTATAACCACTAATTGCGGACCTACCTAAGTTTATAGAAGTGCCTGAGCAAATACGTAAAGAATCTCTATTTACTTTTGCTTCCAGCCTGCAACAAATAACCGAATCTTTTGAAGCAAATTTCTTTTTTGTAAACGAAAAACTAGTATTGGAATTAATTGGTGATATTAGCGAAAAAGTATCTGAACTAAAACTTAATCCACCCAACTTTTGAATAGTTTCAAAAAACGAATTACATTGGATAGTAAAAGAGCTCGGTATTTTGGTTAAATATAAATCTTCAGTTAACGTATTACCTAATGAATTACCAGAGGTAAACATTGAATAACCTCTGGTTTCAGACCCCATTAATGAAATTCCAGATTTACCGTCAAAATCAATATCTCCAAGATTTTGAGCATCTGAAATATTCCCATTAGAGTCTAGTTTAAATATTAAAGGATTACTTGAGGATTGAGAGATTGATGATACAGCTAGTAATACAGAATTATTATCACTTAATTTCATATCCCTCAAATCATCATTTAACATTGATTTAAATAAGTAATTATTAATAATATCAAAATTTGAATCCAACTTTAATAAAACAGTACCTATATCTACACCACCAAACAAGTTAGTATTTCCGCCAACATAAAACTTGTTACCTTGAGATTTGATGATTTTTATTGCCTGTTCTGAATTTTTTGTGCCTATATTTTTTGAAATAAGAACATTACCAGCAGTTGAAATAGCTAGTAGTTGAAAATCTCTATCCCCGACTGAACCTATATTCACAGAATCGTTTTCAGTATAACCTGCAATTATTATTCTTCCAAGATTATCTTGAAGCAATGAGTATCCTCTATCATTTCCTATTCCTCCAAATGTACGAGTCCATGCAACAGTGCCATTGGTATTTAATCTAGAAATTAATATGTTCTCGTCTAATGAATCTGTTTTTGAATAGCCACATGCATAATAATCGCCGACAAATGACTGAATTACATCAAAAATCTGCTCCGAACTATCCGTTTTAAATTTTCTTGACCACTGAAGCGTTCCATTAGAACTCACTTTAGATACAAATCCGTCTTTATCATTCAAACTCCCCTCGGAGTATCCACAAACGATAGCTCCACCGTCACTGGTTGGTCTTATTTGAGTTGCACTATCGTGATTTGAATTGCCATACGTATATGACCATTTTACATTACCTAGTCCATCTGTTCGGGTTATGCCAAAATCCTTATTG
>CESO01062812.1_pt1 | contig 11946 bp, 8 predicted proteins | sample 356341 | NCBI WGS metagenome assembly CESO01 (sample SAMEA2621812, study PRJEB7988) | marine metagenome | biome: marine biome (ENVO:00000447); feature: deep chlorophyll maximum layer (ENVO:xxxxxxxx); material: "saline water (ENVO:00002010), including plankton (ENVO:xxxxxxxx)" | depth 35 m
AGTTTCATGAGAAATTTCTTCGTGATTCTTCTCTAAAGAAGGAGAAATAGGTTCTATGTTACTTAAATCTTCATGAGATATTATAGAGTGCTCACCAGTGTTATCGTTAAGAGTTCCACTTTTTATAATTGATTGAACTGCCGTCTTTAGGTTACTAATATCACTTCTCATATCAAAAAGAACCTTGTAAAGAATTTCTCTTTCGGTTTTAAATTCTCCTTTCGAGACAGGTGTTTCCATTCTTGCAGGTAAATTAGACCGATCAATCTCTGGAATGTAGTTTTTTAAGACCTCAGCATCTATTTCTTTATCATTCTCAATTACACAAAGCTGTTCAACGAGATTTCTTAGCTGCCGAATGTTACCGGGCCAACGATATGCCTCCAGTACCCTTATTGCCTCATTACTTAATCTCACACCTGGGACTCGATACTTTTGTGCAAAATCCTGAGCAAATTTTCTAAAGAGCAAATGAATATCTCCTTTCCGATCTCTTAAGGGTGGTAAATTTATTTCCACCGTATTTAGTCGATAAAATAAATCCTCTCGAAACTGATTTTTTTCAATTCCTCTCAACATGTCTGCATTTGTTGCTCCAACAACACGTACATTTACTTTTTGGGCTTTGGATGAGCCTACTCTAATTATTTCTCCATTTTCCAGAACCCTGAGCAAACGTACTTGAGTGCCCATTGGTAGTTCGCCTACTTCATCCATGAAAATTGTACCATTATCTGCTTCTTCAAAATAGCCCTTGCGAGCCCCAGTAGCTCCTGTAAATGATCCTTTCTCATGACCAAACAGCTCACTATCTATGGTGCCCTCAGGAATCGCACCACAGTTTACTGCCACCAATGGCGCATGCTTACGATGAGATAAATGGTGAATTATTTTGGGAATAGCTTCTTTACCTACGCCGCTTTCGCCAGTAACCAAAACAGATATATCAGTTGGCGCTACCTGCATAGCCTTAAAAATAGCGCGATCAAGGACATCGTTCGTACCTATAATACCAAATCGCTGTTTAATTTCTTGAATCTTCATCACTTTAAGAGTTTTTCTATTTTCAATCGGTTACCAGTTTTTATTCGTGTTCCCGTTAAATTATTGATGACAAAAGGAGCCCCAGCCTCAACTATAATTTTTTCAGCTTCCAAAAAACTTTTTTCAAACTTTATTCTCATATTTTTTCCTGTCCACAGTGAACTCCAAATTTCTTTTCCTGCCTTGTCTAAAAGAATTATCGTGAATCCAATAGTCAAATTCTCTATACAGATCGCATTTTTTTGTATGCACAACTCTAAGTATCCCTTTTGTTTAATTTCTTCCTGAATTATTGCAAAACTGAGGTTTTTATCCTCCCAACTTCCATCTGATAATTTTGTTTGAGAAAAGACTTGAGTAGCAGTGATCAAAATTATTATGGTTAAAATCTTTTTCATGCTCTTAGGTTATTGCTTTTCCAATTAAAGTTGCAGAAGTTGCATTTTGAATATTTACTTTTACAAAATCCCCTGGCTTAAAATTTTCTTTTGGGAATACCACTACCGCATTCTGCGAAGTCCTTCCAGATAGATCAAGTTCTGACTTCTTTGAATTCCCTTCAACCAAGACCTCAAACGTTTTACCTATTAACTTGGATAAGTTGTTTTTGCTGTGTTTTCGCTGAACATCAATTATTTCCGACAATCTTCGTTTTTTCACTTCTAAAGGAACATCATCCTTCAATTTTCTTGCAGCAAACGTATTTGGCCTTTCCGAATAAAAAAACATGTAACCAAAATCATACTGAACCAAATCCATTAAACTTAATGTCTCAGAATGATCTTTCTCAGTCTCTCCTGGAAAGCCAGCAATCATATCATGAGAAATAGCGCAATCAGGTATTATCCTTCGAACGCGCTGAATGAGCTCAATATACTCTTCCCTGTTATGACCTCGATTCATTGCTTTTAAAATCTTACTACTTCCACTTTGAACCGGCAAGTGGATATAATCACAAATATTATCATATCTCGCAATTGTATGTAAAACATCATCTGCCATGTCTTGTGGATTTGAGGTAGAAAAACGTATACGCATATCAGGAACAGCTTCAGCAACCATTTTCAGCAAATCAGCAAATCGAATAGCACTCGCCTGAGCCATATCACTAGCTTTATCAAAATCTTTTTTCAAGCCACCACCGTACCATAAGTAACTATCTACGTTTTGTCCCAGTAAAGTGACTTCTTTAAAATTATTTTGATTCAAATTGAAAATTTCATCCACAATTGTTTGAGGGTCACGACTTCGCTCTCTACCTCTGGTAAAGGGAACTACACAAAATGTGCACATGTTATCACATCCACGTGTAATTGACACAAAAGCTGAAACTCCATTTCCTCCTAGTCTTACTGGTTCAATATTATGGTATGTTTCTTCCTTGGAAAGCAATACATTCACAGCATTTCTTCCCTCTTGGATTTCTCCTACTAAATTTGGCAAATCTCGGTATGCATCTGGGCCTACTACAAGATCTACTAGTTTTTCCTCTTCAAAAAATTTTTCTCGAACTCTCTCAGCCATGCAGCCTAATACGCCGATTTTGAGATCGGGAGATGTCTTTTTAATTCCATTAAGTTTTTTTAACCTCTTTCTGACCGTTTGTTCTGCTTTGTCACGAATTGAGCATGTATTCAGTAACACTAAGTCTGCCTCTTCGACATTTGATGTCGTTTCATAACCATCTTTAGATAAAATTGATGCTACAATTTCACTATCCGAAAAATTCATTTGACAACCATAAGACTCTAGGTAAAGTTTTTTTCCTTTACCTGAATTTTCTAGCACCATTGGTTGCCCTTGCTTTGATTCTTCAAGCATTTCTCCTCGATTATTTTTTGAATTCATTTGGCAAAAATAAGTACTTTATTACGTGCGTGACAAAATGTCAGAAAATCTATTTATACAATTATATGAAAATGCTGTCATTACTTTGCGCTCAGAAAAAAATATTTTATGTCAAAAAATTTAGTCATTGTAGAGTCCCCTGCTAAAGCAAAAACTATTGAAAAGTTTCTTGGCCCCGATTTTAAGGTTGAATCAAGTTTTGGCCATATTCGAGATCTTGAAAATGTTGACCGAGAAAATAAATTCTCGCCCACGTACGTAGTAAGTAAGGATAAAAAAGATGTAGTAACAAAATTAAAAAAGCTTGCAAAACAAAGCGAAATTGTTTGGTTAGCCTCGGATGAAGACCGGGAGGGAGAAGCAATAGCATGGCATCTTTCGGAAACTCTAAAATTAGACCCTTCCAAAACCAACCGAATTGTTTTTCACGAGATCACTAAAAAGGCCATCACACAGGCTATTGAAAAACCGAGAAAAATAGACATGGAAATTGTAAATGCTCAGCAAGCCAGACGAGTTATGGATAGAATCGTAGGTTTTGATCTTTCACCAGTGCTTTGGAAAAAAGTTCGAGCAGGACTCAGTGCTGGAAGAGTTCAATCTGTCGCTGTAAGGCTAATTGTAGAAAGGGAAAGAGAAATTTTATCTTTTAAATCTTCAAGTGACTTTAAAATAAATGCATCTTTTTCAAATTCTAATGGAGAATCTTTTTATTCAGAACTAAATGAGAGTGCCTCACTAAAAGAAGATGTAGAACCGATGTTAAATTCTATTTCTGATGGAAACTTTAAGATTGCCGAATTGACCAAAAAATCAGCAAAGCGCAAACCTTCAGCTCCTTTCACCACAAGCACGCTCCAGCAAGAGGCATCGCGAAAGCTCGGTTATCAGGTAAATCGAACCATGTCACTAGCTCAAGGGCTATACGAATCTGGACTAATAACTTACATGAGAACAGACTCATTAAATTTGTCTCAAGACGCAATTGCAGAAGCGTCAAAAGTTATTGTTGAAAAATTTGGAGAAAAATATGTTCAACCAAGAAAATTCAGCACAAAATCAAAAGGCGCTCAAGAAGCGCATGAAGCTATTCGGCCCACAAATATGTCGACACTTTCGGGAGGAGCAGATGAACAGCAAAAAAAACTTTATGATTTAATTTGGAAAAGAACCATTGCTTCACAAATGAGTGATGCAGAGTTAGAAAGAACAACAGCAAACATTGAGAATGATGCAGGTTTAAAATTTACAGCAAGAGGGGAGATGATTTCTTTTGACGGTTTTTTAAAAATTCATTTGGATAGTTCTAAAGATGAAAATTCTAACCTTCTGCCTAAGCTGAGTAAAGGAGAATATGTGAACCTCGATAATGCTACTGCGACTGAACGATTTTCAAGACCTCCGGGCCGTTTTACTGAAGCCACACTAGTCAAATCTATGGAAGAGCTTGGGATTGGTAGACCATCTACATATGCTCCTACAATAACAACTATTCAAAAACGGGGATATGTGGAAAAAGGAAGTTCAGAGGGAGTCGTAAGAACATTTTCAAAAGGAAGTTTTCAAAATCAACAATGGACATGGGAGACAATAACTGAAAAAACAGGGTCAAACAAAGGAAAAATGACTCCAACTGATTTAGGGAATTTAGTTACTGATTTTCTTAATCAACACTTTGCTCCAGTAATGGATTATCAATTTACAGCAAAAATGGAAAGTGATTTTGACCTTATATCAATGGGTTCAGCTCCATGGACAGAAGTTTTATCTGATTTTTATTCAGGTTTCAGCCCTTTAGTCGGAAAGGCTGGAGATGCCGAAAGAGAAAGCGGACAAAGAAATCTTGGAGTTGATCCAAAATCAGGAAAAAATATTTACGTAAGACTTGCAAAATTTGGGCCTGTAGTTCAATTAGGAGAAACAACAGATGAAGAAAAGCCTAAGTTCGTCGGACTGCCCAAAGAATATGGATTAGAGACAGTAAGCTTTGAAGAAGTCTTACCTCTTCTTACTTTGCCTAGAATTGTTGGGACGTTTAAGGGAGATAACATTATTGCTAATAATGGAAGATTCGGAGCCTATGTTCAAGTTAATCGAAATTTTGTGAGTTTACCGGCTGAAATAACACCTTACACTGTTACCGAAGATGAAGCTATCGAATTAATAATAGCAAAAGCAGAAGCAGACGCAGCGGCTCAAATAGCAATTTTTGAGAGCACTAATGGAACTATAGAAATAAGAAATGGAAGATTTGGCCCCTACATTAGACAAAATAAAAATAATTTCAAAATTCCAAAAAATGTTGAGCCCGAGACAATAACATTGGAAGTTGCGGAAAAAATCATTAGCGAGGCTCCAGTAAAGAAGACAAAAAAATCAAAAAAGTCATCGTCAAAAAGCTCAAAAAAGTCTTAAAACAATAATATGTGGAAAGAAGTCTTAAGTCCTGTTCCTCATGAGTTTTTTACTGATCAAGAACCAGGATCAATTGCTGAAGGAATTGATGCTTTTAAAGATGAATTTCACTTTCCAAACTTATTAGAAAGTAAAATAACTATCATTGGTGTTCCAGAAGATCGCTCAAGTCCAAATCAAAAAGGTACAAGCCAAGCTCCAAAGTCTATAAGAAAGGAATTCTATAAACTTGTTTCGGGTAGTTGGAACATAAAAATTGCGGATTTAGGAGACATTAAGCCAGGAAGAGATTTTGTGGATACTATGTCTGCTTTAGAAGAAATATGTTTAGAAGTAGTTAAACACAACTCAATACCTGTCATTTTAGGAGGAAGTTCTGATTTATGTTTTGCAATGTATCGAGCATTTGCGAGACTGGAACAGAGTATTAATTTAACGGTTTTTGATAGTCGTATTTCATTAGAATCTGACGAAGAGACTTTAAACTCGAAAAATTTTTTAAGCCATATTCTCACTTCTAAACCATATCGACTTTTCAACCTATCTCATGTCGGTCATCAAGCATATTATGTAGCTCCAAAAATTATTGACCTTTTCGAGAGAATGCATTTTACCACAAAACGTTTGGGAGACATTCGTAATAAAATAAATCTGGTTGAACCGTATCTAAGAGATTCAGATATGGTTGTATTTAGTAATCATGTTATAAAAATGTCAGATGCACGAGGGCAATCCAATCCAACCCCGAATGGGCTGAATGGAGAAGAATTTTGTGCCTCTTTAAGATATGCTGGAATGAGTGATAAATTAGCTGCAACGGGTATTTTTGATTTTAACCCGTCTTTAGAGAATGATAGTCAAAATGCACAATTACTTGCTCAAGGTATTTGGTACTTTATAGATGGAGTAGACTGGAGGAAGGGAGATTATCCATTGCGATCAAAGTCCGACTATTTAAAATTCACTGTGCTTTCAGATCAATTAGATCAGGAAATTATTTTTTACAAATCTCCTTGGTCAGAAAGATGGTGGATGGAAATCCCAAGTCACCCCAAGGACAGTTCGAAAAATAGTTTAATCTCTTGTGATCTAGAAGATTACCACTTGGCCAAAAAAGGTGAAATTCCAGATAGATATTGGAAGGCAATTCAGAAAATAAATTAATGCTCAGGCTTTGCACCCATGTGAAAGTTTACTTAAATTAATTAAATAAATAGTTCGTTGAAGATAATTGCTTATTTTTAGGCTTCAAATTTCTATGAATGCGAGTTCTTAAAATCCATTTAATTCTTATATCTTTCCTTTTTGCTTCCTCCGTAGCAGCTCAGCAAGATGTTCAATATACTCAATATTATCATAATCAAGTTGGTTTTAATCCTGGGGTTGCCGGCAGCGCTGGAGCGATTAATCTTAATGTTGGTCACAGATCTCAGTGGGTTGGCTTTGAGAATGCTCCTACAAGCCAGAATATCAATGCAGATATTCCCTTAGAAATTCTACATGGAGGCTTGTTAGTTAATATTGTCAATGATCAAATTGGGTTTTTTCAAGATATATCTGCAGCAATAGGATATGCATATCAACTAGACCTGGGCCCCGGAAAACTGGGAGTTGGATTCTCTGTTGACTTCAAAAATAAAAATGTAAAAGCTGCTCAATGGATTTATCCAGATGGGACTAGCGGCTCCAGCGACCCTTCTGTTTTTGCCCCAAATGCTACTGCTATGACCCCAGAAATGAATTTTGGGGCATACTATGCAACCAATTTTTGGTATGGTGGCTTGTCAACGAGTAGACTTCTTCAGAGTGAAGCCAACCTCGGCGCCACTGCAGCATATAAAAGTAAACTTCACTACTACCTTACCGGGGGGCTGAATATTCCTTTTCAAGATTTAGACCTTGTGCTATCGCCCAATTTTCTCATGAAATCGGATTTAAATTCCAATATCTCCCTAGATATGAATATTAACGCAGTCATAAAGGATAAAATATCAGGTGGTTTTGGCTATCGTAACCAAGATGCCCTGAGTATAATGGCTGGTTATAAAATTCTTCCATCCCTCAGGCTTGCCTATTCATATGATATAACGACTTCCTCGCTTGCTGCTTTCAGCGGTGGAAGTCACGAGATATTTTTAAACTACAGTTTTAATATTGAAATCCCTCCAAGGATACAAGGAAGCTATAGAAACATAAGATTTTTGTAAATTGGCAGACTTTTTGCGACTAGATATTATTCAATTATGAAAAAAATCGTTTTAACATCAAAAATATTTTCCCTGATTTTAATGGGATTTCTCGTGTCGTGTTCTGGATCCAATCATGGTGAGTTAGTTGGAGTCCAAAACAGACCCGACTTCTATCCATCTGACCCTTATGGCATGGTTTACATTCCCCAAGGCTCATTTAATGCTGGAAATGCAGATGTTGATGTTCCTGCAACTTTGACAGCACCAACAAAGACCGTAAGTGTATCGTCTTTTTATATGGATGAAACGGAGATTACTAATAATGAATACCGACAGTTTGTTCATTGGGTGCGAGATTCAATTTTGAGATATCGATTGGCTGAAGGCTTGGTTGAGGATTATGAATATATTTCCTATGCAGATCTTCAAAACCCAACATATTTTGAAGAGTATGTTGGTATTGAGTATCCAGACTCCATGCAGTCACACTTGGATTGGAGCAAAAAATTATCCTGGGATTCAAGAAAGTTTCCTTCTATAGAATATACCGAGGTCCTTGAAACAATGTATTTAGCGCCTGAAGAGCGTTATTTAGGTGGTCGTATGCTGGACTCACGTCAATTAAATTACTTATACTTCTGGATTGACAAGCAAAAAGCAGCGAAAAAATCCAACAGAGTAAATATGGATTTCACCGATGATGATGCTGATGGAATGACCTACAATTACAAAGATTTTATTAAAGACGGGAAAAGCATATCGGATCGATCCAGCTTTTTTGAAAGTGAAACGATCAACATATATCCTGACACTCTAGTTTGGCTCTCGGATTTCACTTACTCTTTTAACGAGCAAATGCATGATAATTATTTTTGGCACCCAGCTTATGACAATTATCCAGTTGTTGGAGTAAACTGGAAGCAAGCAATGGCATTTTGCAACTGGAGATCGAGGTTCCGAAACGAATATTTAAAAGATAATAATGATTTTCAGGAAAGTGAATTCAGACTTCCTACTGAATCTGAATGGGAGTATGCAGCTCGTGGAGGCTTCGAACTTACCACCTACCCGTGGGGAGGTCCCTACACTACAAATAGCTCAGGATGTTTCTTGGCTAATTTCAAGCCGTCAAGAGGAAACCTAACGGCAGATGGAGGATTTCACCCTGTAAAAGCAACTTCTTATGAGCCCAATGGTTATGGACTTTATTGTATGGCAGGGAATGTTGCCGAGTGGACTAGCACTGCTTGGGATGAAGCGAGTTATTACTATGTGGGAGATTTCAACCCAGATTTTAAATACAATGCAGATGAAAACGACCCTGAAACTATGAAGCGTAAAGTCATCCGTGGTGGGTCATGGAAAGATATAGCAGCTTACCTTCAGGTAAGTTCAAGAGAGTACGAATATCAAGACACAAACAAATCCTATATAGGGTTCCGAACAGTACAGAGTTTCCTAGGTAGAGATGCGAGAGATTTTTAACTAATTATTTTAACTAAATTTTAAGTAACTAAAACTAAAACACGATGGCATTAATAGATGTAGATGGAAAGCGATTTAAAAACTTCATGTCCAAACTTTATGGTTGGGGGGCAGCAGTAGTAATAATGGGTGCTTTATTTAAAATCATACACCTCCCAGGAGCAGACCTGATGCTAATAATTGGTCTAACTACTGAGGCGGTAATTTTCTTTATTTCAGCCTTTGAAAGTCCTTCTAAAGATTATGACTGGTCCCTAGTTTATCCTGAACTTTCCACTTTAGACCTCGCGGGAGATAAAGGCCGAAGAGGAACAGTGACCCAAGAATTAGATAAAATGATGGAGGAAGCTAAAATCGGCCCAGAATTATTAACAAGTTTAGGAGATGGAATGAGAAAATTAAGCGATACCGCCTCATCACTTAACTCGGCTACAGATGCAGCTGGTGCAACTTCAGCATACAGTGAACAACTTAACAGTGCTGCAAAAAATATGGAAGCTTTAAATGCCTTGTACGCAGTTCAACTCGAAAATACTACAAGCCAAGTAGAGATTCAGAATAGCCTTATGGAGAAATTAGGTTCCTCAATGGATGAATCTGAAGCTTTGGCTAAAGAAGTAGGAAAACTCTCAGGCAACCTATCTCAACTTAATAGCGTTTATGGTAATATGCTTTCTGCTATGAGTGGCAACAAATAGAAAGTTTTGTAAAAGATATTAATCTCAATTATTAAAGAATAAAATGGCAGCAGGAAATCTTACTCCCCGGCAAAAAATGATCAACATGATGTATTTAGTGCTAACGGCTATGCTGGCACTTAATGTCTCAAAAGATATTTTATACGTCTTACATAAACTAGATGTAGGAATGTACGAAACTGTTAAAACTGTTGAAGCTGGGACCCAAACTATTTATGCTGCAATTGAAGCACAAACGTCTGAAAATGAACGAGCAGTGCCCTTTAACGACCGAGCTAAAGTTCTTAAAGCGAATTCGAACGAAGTGGAAGATCTTTTAGTTAAAACACGAACCGAGCTCATTGAATTGACGGGTGGTATAGATACTGCCAATGATATGAGATTAGAAGGTGAAGATAATCGAAGTGTCCCGAATAACTATATGATGAATGATGAGAGTATCGGCGGTGCTGGAGCTGCCAAGAAAATCAAATCAGAGCTAACAGAATATAAAAAATATTTGATTGAAGAAATCAAACAAAACCCATCTCCAGTGACCGAAGAACTAATCGGAGAGATTAATCAAGCATTTGACTTTCAAGACGTAATGGAAGGTAAAAAGAAAGTTACATGGGAGAAAGCCACGTTTGCAGAATTACCATTAGTAGGAGTAATTCCTTTCATAACGGACCTTCAATCAAAAGTAAGACGAATGGAAGCCCGTGTTGCAGAATTTTTCTTTAGTCAAATTGATGCCTCTGCGCTAAAGTTTGATGGTGTAAAAGCTGTCGTTATGCCCAAAAGTACATACGTCACCCAGGGTGATATTTATGAAGCAGATGTATTCCTGGCTGCATACAACAGTGGTAATCAGCCTGAATTCAGTGAAATAATACCAGAAGAAATTATTGATGGTGTTGGTAAAATTCGCGTTCCAGCTAGGGGCATCGGATCAAAAAAGTTAACAGGTTCCATGACACTCCCTGGAGACGACAAAGTGTATAATTATGATGTCGTTTATACAGTTGCTCCGCCCAGCGTAGTTATATCTCCATCAAAAATGAATGTGCTTTATCGCAACGTAATTAATCCATTAGAGATCTCGGTCCCAGGTGTAGCTCCAACTGATATCATTGTCAACGGACCAGGGGTATCAGGCCGAAATGGAAATTACAATGCAGACATAACTAAAATCAAAGGGAAAGAAATTAAAATATCTGTCTCAGTAAAAGAAGAAAACGGAAAGCTAAGGAGAGCCGGATCAAAGCTTTTTAGAATTAAAGGTTTACCACAAGCAGTTGGCTCAGTATTTAAGAAGACTCAAGGAGTAATGTCGTCAAGTCTATTGAGCAAAGCAAAAGTAGAAGCCGAATATCAAGATTTCCCTTTTGACCTTCCCTTAAAAGTTGTGTCTTTTGAACTCAAAATGGATGGTCAACCGCCGATGCAAGTAAAGGGTGATAAAATTCCTTCCAAGGCCAAACCTCTTATCCAAAAGTTACGCCCAGGAAGTAGTGTTCAAATTCGTAAAATCATTGCAAAAACTGGCAAAGGGGCGCGGATATCCAGAGTCGGTATTGTATCAATTGACGTTCAATAACTATGAAGAAAATTTTAATCGCCTCCTTTTTAATTGCTTCGAGCTCAATTTGGAGTCAAGTGATTTCTCCTGAAGACGATGGCTTGGTGCCGAAAGGAGACATTCATTATTCGAATACCAGAGTAGTTCCCTACCCTTTTCTTAGACAAGACGATATGATGTGGGCAACACGCCATTGGGAAAGGATACAGGTTCAAGAGAAATTAAACCATCCGTTATACTATCCTGTTGCTCCTCTTCCGGATAGGAAATCAATGTTTGATGTTCTTAAAGATGCCATACTTATTGAAGGCAGTATTGTTGAGGTCTTCAGAGATGACCTTTTTGAACTTCCGTTAAGTAATCAAGAAGTTGCAGGTATTATTTTTAGAGTAGACTCGATAACTGATCCTGATGATCCCAGTATTCTACTAGCTATAGACTCAATAGAGTTAAAAGCTCCCAACGTTGTGGCATGGGAATTAAAATCAGATTGGTATTTTGATAAACAAAGAGGTGAAATGAAAAACCGCATAATTGGAATTTCCCCCGTAGTCAAAGACCCCTCGACCTCTGAAATTTATAATATTTTCTGGATTTGGTTCCCAGATGCTCGTCAAGCGCTTTCAACGAATATTGCATATAACCCGGATAATAACACACGAAGGTTAACTTTTGATCAGATATTACAGATGCGTTATTTCAATTC
>CESO01044932.1_pt1 | contig 11940 bp, 9 predicted proteins | sample 356341 | NCBI WGS metagenome assembly CESO01 (sample SAMEA2621812, study PRJEB7988) | marine metagenome | biome: marine biome (ENVO:00000447); feature: deep chlorophyll maximum layer (ENVO:xxxxxxxx); material: "saline water (ENVO:00002010), including plankton (ENVO:xxxxxxxx)" | depth 35 m
CTATATATTCTTTTTTCATCAATAGAAAAAACAGTTGATATATTAACAATCAAAGACTCGACAAATTTTACATCGTTAACATTACTTCCCAAAGTCCACCCTCCAACATTCCAATGAGTACTACCGTTAAGCCTGAGCCCTTGTGGATAAACAACTATAAAGCCTTCTCTATCAGCAATTCCATTAAATTTCGAATATTGCATTATATTTTTTGCAGAGCTTGTATAGCCATGAAAACAAAAAAGGAGAGGATATTTTTTGGAGGGATCATAATCCCTTGGAGTAAATATCTTATAGTCTCTGAGCGAAGAGTCAACAACAATTTTTACCTCTTGAAGTGCAGTTTTAAGTTCAAGTGGATAAAAATTTGTTATTGAATCAACCCCTAAGTATGTTGAATTCCAGTCCAAAAAAACTTGATCTACTGATGTTTCATCCTCTTTAAAACAAGATATTAAAGTAAAAAGAAGTGGAAAAAATAAAATTTTTTTCATTAAAATTTAAATTTTCTAAATTTATATAAATCAAAAGTATTTAAATTATATTCAATGGAAAAGAATCCTCATGATTTCTTAAAAAGGAAAAATAAATATAAAATGAAAAAATTATGGGTTAAATTTTCTATTTTATTTGTTACTCTATTTGTACTTTTATTACTAATAAATTATTTAGAAAAATAAATTTTGACAGAAAGAATAAGTTCATATTTAATATTATTAATATTACTATTTAGTTGCTCAAAAGACAGCGGTGGAAGTAGCGCAATTGAAGTTACTCCTCCAGTTGTAAAGTACACAATTTCTTCTTCAGCTCAAACTGGAGGTAGTGTAAGTAGTACAGGAGGAAGTTTTGTAGTTGGTCAAGATTTTACTATTACCGCAACAGCAGAAAAAGATTATCAGTTTACAGGATGGACAGGTGTTGATTCAAACGAAAATCCTTTAACAATAACTGTTAATTCTAATCAAACAATTCAGGCTAATTTTAATAAGAAAAAATACCCATTAACAATTAATATCAAGGGAAATGGTACTGTTACTGAGGAATTGGTGTCTACAAGTAGATCGACAGAATATGAAGCTCAAAGTGTAGTTAGACTGACTCCTAATGAAAGGGAAGGTGAGTCTATTTTCTTAAAATGGACTGGAGATATAACTGGAACTGATAATCCAATTGAAGTTACAATTGATGAACCTAAAACTGTTACTGCAACATTTGAATTTGCTGTTTATAATGGAGTTGTTGGAAAGTGGGTAATAAAAAAAGAAAAAGAAGGTGGATCTGAAAAAATCTTATTAGCTGATACTGAAATTAACTATATAATATTCAATGAAGATTTTACTTTTGAAATAGGATTTAATACTGGAATTGTATCGGGGACTTTCTATATTATTTCAAACACATCAATTGTATTAGAAGGCTATGGATCAGTAGATAATATTATCGCTAACCAAAATAATCAGATAAGTTTTGAAATTGAAGTTTCAAGTCAAGAAATTGGAACAGTTAAACAGGAAGTTAAGGCTGCAGAGAAAGATTTAGCTTATGATCCTGCCACTAAAACTTCCAATTTATCTGTGGACCCTACTTCAACAACGAGTTCTACAAATGCTTCAAGCACCACTACGTCTGAATCTTCAAATTCATCTACTCCAACATTGGCTTTTCCTAAATTCCAGTCAAACGTATTTAATTTTTGTAATAATCAACCTATTCCAAGTGATGCAATTAGATGGAATATTTACTATGAGGTGTCTACCATTAATTCATTAGAAAACCAAAATGATATTACAAATATTGAAGTCAACTCTCTTCCTAATGGAATAAATTTTACTATTGAAAATGCAGCTGACAGTTTAAATGGTAGTGCACAAATTGCAATAAAAATTGGCGGAACACCCAATGATGATACCTTAAGTGAATATAACGTTGAAATTTCAGCTATAAACGGATATACTGGAATTAAAGAATCTTCCATCTTTAAGGTTAAAATTAATTCATGTACATCCTCTGAAACAGGTTCAGTTCCTCAAACAACATCAACAACTACAAATACAACGCCTTCTGAAAACACATCAACAGACTCTAATACCTCTAGTAACTTGGGTTCAATTTCGGTGACAAATGTATCAGGACCTGATAACCAGTCTGCGTTTGTAGGTAGTCCTATATCGGCAGTTTCTTATGAAATTATTGGTGAAACTTCAGTTATTGGAGTTGACAATATACCTTCTGGAGTTTTATTTACAAATACTAGTGGGACTATTTGGGAATTATCTGGTACACCAACAAGTGATTCGGTTGGAACATACTCATATGTTGTTTATGCCTCTAATGGAACTGTAACCCAAACTTTAAATGGATCAATTACAGTATCTACATCACCAGTCACTGCTCCCACAAATACTCAAACCCAAACTTCGACAACAAGTACAACAACAACCTCTGAAAACCCAACAGCTAATACAGTTGAAACAACAACTACAACTAACACGACCGTTTCCAACTCTCCATCAACATACACGTTAAATGTTTCAGCTAATGGCAACCAAGATTATATTTTTAGTGGCACTGATTTTACTGGCGATATTTCTGGAAATGATCCAACAATAAATATTAAAACAGGAGACACAATCAACTTTGTTATAGATGCGGCTGGACATCCATTCTATTTGAAAACTGTTGCAGGAGTTGGTACTCAAAATCTTGTAGATGGTATTCAAAATAATGGTACTGTAAATGGGACAATCTCTTTTACTCCTGATGAAGGTGTGTATTATTACCAGTGTTCGCTTCATGGTGGTATGTTTGGCTCTATAATAGTTACTGATTGATAAAGGTTATTTTGTAAATCATAATGAAAAAAAAATTATTCTTAATTATTTTATTAATTTTTACAAATACTTTCTCACAGGAAGATACTAACAAAAAGACATTGCCCTCCATTTCAACAGATAGACCCGATAATAGTGATTCACCATACACAATATCGAAAAATACTTTTCAATTTGAAACAGGAGTAAATTATGTTTCAGAAAATCCTCTAGGATTATCAATAAAAACCTTAACAATTAATACAGGACTTTTCAGGTATGGACTTTTAGATAATTTAGAGTTAAGAATTGGTTATGATTTTATCGATGAAAAGAAAAATTATTCTTACTCATCAACCAACGACTATAAAACATTTAAAATAAGTGAATCCTCTAGTGGCTTAAACCCACTTTTGTTGGGCTTTAAATTTTTAATTCAAAATGAGAGTAAAGGGAATCCAGGAATAGGCTTTGTCAGCAATCTTTATTTACCATTTTCTGCTTCAAAAGAGTTAAAACCCAAAAGTACTGGAGCTGATTTTAAATTTGCCTTAAGTCATTCATTGAATAAAACTCATAATATATCATATAATATTGGGGTCCAATGGGGAAACACTGAATATTTTCTTGATTACATTTATTCACTTGTTTACGGGATCTCTATAAAAGATAGATTAGGTCTCTTTTTTGAAGTTTATGGTTATATTCCAGAAAAAAGTAATTCTAATAATTATTGGGATAGTGGAATCACCTATTTAATCAATAACAATTCCCAAATAGATATGTCAATAGGTTCAGGAATTGAATCAGATCAATTAATTTATTTAAACTTCGGATTTAGCCAAAGGTTTGGTATTAAAAAACTTTAGTTTTTTATAAAATTTTAATAATTGATATATTTGGTGAATGTTAAAGATATTTTTTATTCTTTTTTTTATGACATTAAGTTCAATTAATTGTCAAACTTCGGACGAAATAAAACTTTGTTTTGCTATGCAGGGAAACAGTTTTTCTTCTGACAGAACTGCTGACTTAGCGTTAAATAAAATTTTAGCTGTTACAGGATTGTCAAAAAGATTTGTTTTAGCACCTTGCACTGAAATTAGTAATTGCCTTGCCATTTCATATAAAGGAATTAGATATATACTTTTTGATAAGAACTTTATGAAAAGTATAACTTCACAAGCAAATGATTGGGCAAATTTATCAATCCTAGCTCATGAGGTAGGTCATCATATTAACGGACATTCAATAGATGTTCTAATGTATGCAGGCGAGGAGGTTGACAGGCCAACACTTGAAGCTACAAGACAAATGGAATTAGAAGCCGATGAATTTTCAGGATTTGTTATGGCAAAACTAGGAGCTACTTTAAATCAAGCCTCAAAGGCAATTCAAATTATGGCATTAGAGGAGGATGACACTTATTCAACACATCCAAAAAAATCAAGAAGACTTAAGGCGATTTCAAAAGGCTATAAAAACGCTGGAGTAGTTAATAAAGTTGAATATGTTCAAAAAAAAGGATCAAAAATTTCAGTTGAAGAAGTTTTTAATATAGCAAGATCAAAACAAGCGGCTAATGATTATGTTGGAGCTATTAATGAATATTCTAAAGCAATTAGAATTAAGCCTGACTATACGTTTGCTTACAATAACAGAGGCTTTTTAAAATTTAAACTCAAAGACTTTACTGGAGCAATCAACGATTATTCCAAAGTTATAAAAATTGACCCAGGATATGCTACAGCCTATTATAACAGGGCTTCCGCTAAAAAAAATATTAAAGACTACTATGGGGCTTTATCTGATTATAATTCAGCACTAAAAATTCGTCCTGATTATGCAATAGCTTATAATAATAGAGGAAATATAAAATATAATCTAAAAGACTTTAAAGGAGCTATAAATGACTATACAAAAGCAATTAAATTTAAAGCTAAGGGACCAGTTAAAATTTTTACAAATAGGGGTGTTTCTAAAGAATCACTTGGAGATATAAAAGGGGCTTGCAATGATTGGAAGGTTGCTGCAAGACTCGGGGGAAAAAATGCCCAAAAATGGATTTTAGAACAATGTAATTAAAACAAACAATATGAAAAAAATTATTATTTTATTATTAATGTATATTCCAATTATTAGTTTCTCCCAGAATCTAGGAGATTATTATAATTCAAAAACAGATAATAATGCTGATAAAATTGATTTTGGTATAAGAAACCCAATTGGATTTGTCGAAGAAAAATCTAAAGGTAAAGAGATTAAAAGTTGGGTAAAAAAAGATGTTGAAATAATGGTCTTTGTTAAAGAAAATCCCAAAAAATATAGTGACAAAAACAGAAAGTTTTTTGTTAATGTTTTAAAAGATAATAAACTTAAACTAAAATATTTTAAATTAAATATAAAGTCAATTTCAAAGTCAAGTTATATTCAAATAGACAATCATCCTGGGATTGAAGTTTTCAGTAAATACAAATCATTATTTAAGAGAACAGTTTTAGTTTTTTTTAATAATTATTATTTTGAAATCACTATGCAGTCAAAAACTGAAAATATTTTAGATGTAAACAAATCACTATTTAAAGATCTTTTAAACTCAATAATATTTTATGATCAGTACTCAAACCCAAATCCTGTTGTTGGAAAGTGGAAAATTATCAAAGAAACAAAAGGGGGAAGTAAAAAAGAATAGTATTTGTATTCTTTAATATTTAATATGATTTATTAACATCAATAAGTACTGTCAATTGTATTATATTCATTTAAATTAAAGTACATTTATACTTAATAAAATAAAGTCAATCTATTTTAATTATGAAAAAAAATCTTTTAATCGTTTTAATTATTTTAAGTGTTTCATGCAGTAAAGATGAAGACACGACTGTTGTAGATGGGTTAAATAGTCAAATCAAAGCATTGAATGAACAAATAACCACTTTACAATCCCAAATCCAAAGTTTAACAACTGATAAAGGATCCATTTCCTCTCAATTATCTGCAGCACAAGCCTCATTGCAAGAAGCACAAAACTCACTTGTTACTTCTGCTGATGCTGCTGCTGATTTGACTGAAAGACTTGCATTAGTTAGTGCTGAATTGAATTCTGTGAATTTTACTTCAGTAAATAAAATTGATGCTGTCGGAAGCGTAAGTAATCAGACTCCTGCACAGGCAAAACAGACAATTTATGGAAGATGGAATGTCTCCCAAGCTGGATCTAAATCAGCAGGATGTCAATTTAATTTTATTGAATTTACTGATGATAACTATCTAATGCAAATCACAGTTGGAAATGGAGAAAAAGGTACTGTTTTTGGTGAATATGTTCTAAAGGAAGATGCTAATGGAAAAGTTTCAAGTGTTGACTTATTATTTGATGCAGGAGATTCAAATATTACAGTAGCTATACTAACAAATGTTGTTGTTACTGCAACCTCATTAGACAGTTTTTCTGCTACATTTGATGTTGTTTTAACTCTACCACAAGAATACGCTAATTGTGACGCTGCTTTATCTGGAAATTACACTTGCCCAAAACAGGACCCCGTTCCTGAGACTAAAACAACAACAGCTTTAAGTAATCATGGTAAATTAATTGGTGAATGGAAAGTGACTTCTATAAATATTTCAGATTCCGATGGTACTTTTACATTAGAAGATATTTTAAAGGAACAATGTGAAGATGGTGAAACAGGAACTATTGTTCCAAACTGTACCCCACCCTCTACTATAATTGTAAATTTTTCAACATTTGGAACTTATTCAATTACTTATCTATCTGCAGATGGATCCCCTATAGGTGTTCAAGTTGATAGTTGGTCATGGAAAAATCAAAATCAAACAGTTATAGATGTTTCTGCAGGGATAGATTACACAATAACCAAATTGAATGAAAACTCATTAGAACTTTCCGGATCAGGAACTGATGAAGAGGGATCAGTACAAGAAACTGTAACTTTTACTAAAAGCTAGTAATATAATAACTAATTAATATAGATAACCCTTTAAATTTAAAGGGTTATCTATATTATTAACTGTTCATAAGAACCTGCAACTTCTATAGCTGCAGAAGAACCAATTTCATTAAAAATAATATTATTTGTTTTTTTTTCTTTTAAAAAAACCTCCATTTTACCATCCATACATTCTTCAACTCGAGAATCCATAAATCCAGAAATTGGTGCAACAAGTTTAGTAGGTTCTTTTCGTGTAAGCTTAATATCTAAATTAAATTCTGGATTTTCTAAACTAATTAGGACGAATGAATCTGTTACTTTACAAGCTAAAAATTTAGATGAGTTATATGTGGTAAACTCTATTAATTTATCATCAATAAATACTCCTGCAATAAAACCTATAAATGAGGATTTAATCCATGGAATTTTAGCAACTGAAGCTTTAACGGAAAAGTTTTCCTTTTTAAAATTATTGCATTGCATCCAAATATAACCCTCAGGAAAAGAATGTCCCCAATCCTTTTCGATATAACCTTTACCTCCAGTAAAATCTATAGTAATACTTTTAATTTTCAATTTCCCTTTTATTGTATGATTCATACTTAAAATTCCATGGTAACATTCCATAAAAGGAACAAAAGAAAATGGTCCCATGATACCAGGGGAAAAAATAGAATTTGACCATGGAGTTAAATTTTCAAAAAATAATTCACCTTCAATTTCAGGTAGTTCAAGTGATATACAATCTGATTTAAATATATTTTTTGAGATCCTAACATGATGAATTTTTGAATTGGGGATAAAATCATCAAAATTAAATTTATGGTAATTGGCTGATAAGTTTTTACCATCTAAAACTTGAATGAAAGCTTGCTTTTTTCCGTTTTCATCCATAGCAACTCCAGGGATAAATGCAAATGCATGCTTTTGATTCTTAGAAACAATCTTATAATACCAACCTTCAAAAAACCTTCTTGATCTGCCCCATCCATGATATAATGGAGGATTAAAAAGCGCTCTCAATCTATTATTCAATATCACCCCATAAAAATAAAAAAACCAACCTTAAAAAAGGTTGGTTTTAGAAAATAAAAAACTTGCTATGAATTTTTAATATTTTATTTATTGTTATTAATAAAGTAAATAATAATATTCTTTTCATTTTATTAGATTTTTAAATTTATTAAAAACATAATATTAACTTAATAAAAGATTTAAGAATTAAAAAATCAGTAAAATACTTTTAATTTTTTTAAATAACCCTTTAATAAAATCTTCAATAGTAATTACTTAATCAGACCATTTTGTTTAGCAATAAAATCAGCTGAATTACCATTTTTATCTTTTATATTTGGATTAGCGCCACTTTTTATAAGTAAATCATAAATAGCTTTTTGTTTAAACATGGCACTATAAATTAATGCAGTTGAACCAGTAAAATTTTGAGAATCAATAGTTACATTATGTTTAATAAGAATTTTCACGGTTTCAATAAATCCTTTAAAACAGGCCCCCATCAAAGCACTATTTCCTGATAAATCTTTTTGATTAACATCAACTCCCTTTTCTAACAAAAACTCAACCATATCAATACGGTTATTGTAAGATGCAAGAATCAATGGCGTTGTACCTCTTTCGTCTTTTATGTTAATTAAATCATTTTCAGACTCTATTGTTTTTGTAAAATCATCAAAATTTCCGTTACGTATTATATTGAAAAAAAAATCTAAATCCATAGCTTAATTATTTACACTCACCTTTATTCCAGTTTTTAATTCCTTTTGATATTGCAAAACACGAATTTGAATAAGTTTCACCATCACAACCACACACAGGATCATATAATTCAATACAAACAGAATCAATTATTGGCTCACCTTTACAATCATTTTGATAGTCACTTTTGGAGCAACTCGAAATTGAAATAATAAAAATAAATAAAAACTTGTACATAAGTTAAAAACCATATAATATCAAATCAAAATTATAAATAAAAATATTTATGGATTGTTTTTTATCATTAATTAATTATTGTGAAAACTGACCTTCTATTTAATTGATGTTCCTTTTCATCACAATCAACATTATCCTCACAATAATTTTCTAATTGCCCTTCACCAAATCCTCTTTCATTAATTCTGTTAGAATCTATACCTTTTTTAACAAGCCATGCTTTAGTTGACTTGGCACGACGAATTGAAAGTCTTAAATTATATTTTTCACTAGCTCTGGAATCAGTATGTGACTCAATTTGAATTCTCATTTCTGGATTTTTTATCATAGCAACATAAACCTTATTTAATTCAACTCTTGCATCAGAAGTAATATAAGATTCATCTAAATCAAAATAAATAGGATTTAATTTTAAAATGCATTCTAAGTCACTTGGAATACAATCCTGTGCCCAATCTAAATCAAAATCTTCCACCAATTTATTTGATATATTACTTGTTGTAATCTCATTTCTAACTACACCATATCCTATTCCATTAGAGACCTCCAAAATATAACTTTTGTCACAATCAAAATTATCATCAAAAGAATATCTCGCTTTATCATCTGCCCTAACTTGAGACAAAAGTCTGCCGTCTTTACTTAAAAGCTTAACTAGTGCACCTGGAATAATCTCCCTAGTATTAGAATCTCTTACTATACCCTGAATTACATAATCACATTTATTTAATTTAACTTTATAAACTTCATCAGACTTACTTCCCAAAAAACCGCTTCTGTTTGAAGAGATATATCCGAATTTTTTTGAATTATTATATACAAACCCGAAATCATCAAAAGGACTATTAATTGGTTCTGCTAAATTTTCTGCTTGACTTGGAAAACCTCTTCTGTTTAATTCAGTTTTGAATACATCAAACCCTCCTAAACCTATTCTGCCGTCACTTGAGAAATATAACAAGTCATTATTATCAATAAATGGAAAAGACTCTCTAAATTCAGTATTGACCTTAGGACCAAGATTAATTGGATTACCATATAAAATCTCATCGTCTTGCTCAAAAATATCAACATACCAAATATCAGAATAACCATAAGATCCTGTCATATCAGAAGCGAAATACAATCTTTTGCCATCTTTGCTTAATGTTGGATGAGCCACAGAATATTGATCGCTATTAAAAGGCAACTCTTTTATATTACTCCAACTTTCTCCATCATCACTTGTAGCTGAGTATAGCTTTAACCTGACTTTTCGATTTCTATCAGATGCCAATCTTCCATCTGTATAATTATTTCTTGTAAAATACATGGTTTTTAAATCATTAGAAAAAGCCGCACTTGATTCATGATACATTGTATTAACTTGCCCATTTAATATTTTTGGATTAAAAATATCTCCTAATGAATCGATTTCAGCCTCAAATAAATCTAGAAATTTTTCACCTGACCATTCATATTCATCATCACCAGTACTGCTTGTAGTTGAGGAAAAAACAACCTTTTCGTCTCCATAAAAACTAGGTCCAAATTCAGAATTCTCAGTATTTATATTAGTTTTTATGAGCCTATGTCTTCTTGAATTTGAATAAATTGTATCTAAATAATTTGGATTATTTTCGAACTCATTTTTAATAATTAAATTATTTGATTTTTTTAGATATTTCCTCATTAAATCGTCTGAAACATCATATGCACCAACACTTTTAAAACTTAATGAAGCTCTAAATAAATTTTCCGCAGAAACTTCCTCTGGATATTTAACTAAAAGCTTATTATACCATGTTACAGCTTTATCATATTGACTATTATTAAAATATGTATTCGCTAGATATTCTAGTGATTCTTGAGTTTCTTTTCCAGTTCTTAGTAGTTTAAGATATTTATTCTGGGCATCCATATAAGAAGTCCTTTCATATCTTTTCTTTGCATCGAAAATATTTACTCTTAACTTATTACTTTTTTCATTTTTTTCTGATAAGATAGGCTCTGGTACAACATCAATTTTAGAATCATTTTCATATTCATTTATGCTATTTTCAGAATTATTTGAAACAGGTATGACTTGATCTGGAGTAAGAGAATTCTCTGCAAAGGACTTTATTTCCTCTGGAGAAGAATAATCATCTACTTCTCCAAGTAATGTATATTCATCCTCCAATTGAGGATCTTCTATTCCCGCATACTCATCCACCCTCTCAGTTAAAGTGTATTCATCCTCTAATTGAGGAACTTCTATTCCCGCATACTCGTCCAATTCCTCAGTTAAAGTATTTTCATTCTCTAATTGAGAGTCCTCGGGTAATGAGTTTTCATCCAAAGAAACATCTTTTGAAAAAACCTGTTTTTTATCAATATCATCTTCAGGAATACTGGTTTCAAAAGGATTTTCTAATGCAATTGACTTTTCTTCATTAATAATTTCTTGTTTTTTATTTTTATTAATTTCAGCAGTACTAATAAATCTTATGATAGAATCTATTCTTAGTTTAGGAAAATCATTATTTAAAGAAATAAAGTCATTGGCATCGTTTATAGAGTTAAAATTATCAATTGATATTGGATATAGATCATTTTTATTTAAAGGTAAAACAATAGCATTGTCATAACCACGGTTTTTCAGTTCTTTGACATTATCATATGCATAATAATATGATTTAGTCGATGAAGAAATCACATGAAATATTTTTATTTTAATTGTATCTAAAATTGAAATAGTATCCACAAGATCAATTTCTTTAATGTTTTCTATATCCTCTGATTCATAATCAATAGTATCATTAATGTTTTCGTAAATTTCATCAGGTATACTAATCGCTTCTATCTCATTTGAAGATAAGTCACTTTCAGAATCATTTATTTTTAAATTATAATTATTTATTTTAGTTGGAATTTCGATTTTAGATTGACTAGTAAAGACTTCTTCAATAATTATTTTTTCAAATCCATTAATTTTTTTTATGTACTCTTGAGCAGCAATATTAGAGGAAAAACTTTTAATTGAAACCCTGTAAAGATTTCTATCATTAATTGGAAGTATAACTACATCATTATAGCCATTATTTTCGATTGATTTTTTATAATCGTAAGCATAATAATAAGACTTAAATGAACCAACAATAACATGATAAACCTTAAATTCTTGTATATTGGAGAAAATAATGGAATCAAATTTCTCTCCTCTAATAGAAAAAGATGAAAAAGGGTTAAGTAATATG
>CESO01059082.1_pt1 | contig 11937 bp, 7 predicted proteins | sample 356341 | NCBI WGS metagenome assembly CESO01 (sample SAMEA2621812, study PRJEB7988) | marine metagenome | biome: marine biome (ENVO:00000447); feature: deep chlorophyll maximum layer (ENVO:xxxxxxxx); material: "saline water (ENVO:00002010), including plankton (ENVO:xxxxxxxx)" | depth 35 m
GTGATGGTTCTGATGCTGTTGCTGCCTCTCTAGGTAGAGTAAGAAAAGGTGGATCAGCAACAGATATTAGACAATCTCAAACTTTGTTAGCATAGGAGGTATTATGTCAGACGCAGGTAATTTTCATGTTGGTGGATTATTAGAGGTTGGTGAGGGTAAAGCAACACAATTTGGTCGTCCAGGAATTCCAAATACTTCTGTAAGAGGTAGTGCATACCTTGAGGGTCCTTGCATTATTGGTGACCCCTCTCAATTTGCTAAACCAGTATTTGAGAGAGGAAGTTTGATGGCAGGACAAACTGCTAACCCAGATACTGCAGACAGTCCTACATTTCTAGGTGTTCCATTCTATTCATTCTTTGCCTCTACATTTGCTAGGATTAAAGGTTTTTTAAAGGTTGATACTCTTCTGTGTGTGAAGGTTATTAAATCAAAAGTGATTTATGCAGAAGTTATTATGGCAAAGGTAAAAAACTTTTCTATCCCACATCCAACCTTACCTAACACAAATCTTGTTTATGCATGTCTTGAAGGTCCAGAAAATGCAGTGTATGTGAGAGGAGTGTTGAGAAATAAAGATACTATATATTTACCAGAGGTTTGGAAGGATATAGTTTCTCCAAATTCCATCACAGTATCTCTTACATCAGTTGGTATTGACCAGGGTTTGATGGTTAAGAGAGTTGCAAATAATCAGGTTGTTGTGCAAGCAAAACCTGGTCTTCCCATTCACTGTCACTACCATATCTTTGCTGAAAGAAATGATGTTGAGAAATTACAAACTGAGGTAGCATTATGAGTGTTTGGCAAAATCTTTTTCCTGGAAATCCAGAAGGTGGTGTAGAGGGTTCTCTGCCATTTAGATTTGAAAACTTTGGAACTTTTGCTGGTCCACAGTTTAGTTCTACAAACTTTGACTATGAAAAACTTAGTATAGAGGGGGAATGGCCAAATTCAGTTCCTGGTGATTCATATACATTCACTAATACAGACCTAGGTGCATATCTGTATAATAATAGGACAAATTATGTTGGATTTCATTGTGATGGGGTATCAACAGCACAGATGTACTTACAACACTCTGCTGGTCCTATTCCAATCTTCACTGTTAAAGCAGATGTAACAAATGTTTTAGGCAATACCCTTAATACTACGGGTAACATTCATGCTGCTGGTAATATTACTGCTAATGGTAACTTTATCTTCAATGGGCCAATGCAACTCACTGGACTTGGCGATGTTGCAACTAAAGTTCTAGCAGTAGAGGTAATTGCCAATAGTAAAAAGTCTTTTGATATCCCTCACCCCAATAAGGAAGGATATAGATTAAGGCATGTTTGTGTGGAGGGTCCAGAGGATGGTCCAATCTATACTAGAGGTAAATTGGAAGGTAATCTTTTAAAACTCCCTGATTACTGGGATGGTCTAGTTGATAAAGAAAGCATCAGTGTTCATCTTACTCCAATTGGTTCTTTTCAAGAACTCTTTGTTGAAAAGATTGAGTGGGGTAAGAATGTTTATATTAAGAATGCAAGTGGTGGTCCAGTAAAATGTTACTACCAAGTATGGGCTGCTAGACAATATGAGGAAAAACTTCATGTTGAATATGAAGGTGAGACACCTGCTGATTATCCAGGAGATAACTCACACTTCTCAATTGCTGGATACGATTATGATAGGAGAGTAAACTAATGGGATTTGCAGTAACAAGTTATTCAGATGGTGCAGTTGGTATTTTATCTGCAAGAATAATTTCCCTTGACCAAACACTTAATCTCCCTGAAAGCGTAACACAACTTCAGGTAGATGAGGATAGATATAATTTATTTAAAAATCCTGCTACTACTATTGATCAAAAAATATTAACTTCATTTGTTGACCCTATCAATACCAACAAAGCAGACATTGTAACTGCTGGTGGTAAAAGTGTTTGGTCTGCAAATGAAAAAGTATATTCTTCTCAAGCAGATGCAACAACAGCATTAGAAACACTTGTTGGTGCTGTTACAAACAAAGATTGTGTTATTTCTGATAGACAAGTTCTAACTGTCTTAAATTTCAATGGCACAGCTTCATCTGGAATTGGAACAGAAGAAGTGCCTGCCAATCCACCAGCAGGTAGTGCAAGTATAGGTGCTGCAGTAATACAGGGTGGTGTAACTGGTAAACTTGATTTCGCTGTTAGCACAACTGCTGGCACAACTGGAAGAGCAATCGTAAGAGATGTTACTGGTGGTGACTTTACTGCTGGAACACCTGGTGTAGTTGGACCCCCTAGCTCTGGAGTTGGCACTATTACAATTGGTGGTGCTGAATATTATGCCACAAGTATTTCATATATTGGATTAGGAGAGGTTCATCAAGATGTAGATGTATTTCATTTTTATCCCAATCTTGAACCACCTGATCCTAATGTAGATGATATCTTTGGTAGTGCTGAAAATAGAATTCTTACATCATCTAATACTGGTGTAGGATTTGCAAATACATTTTTTCCAAATGGTTTAAATACCTCACTTACAGCACCTACTCCAGTTTTTGGTGTTTTTGTTCAAGCTAGCTCATCTGTTCCTGCAATTGGTGATGTTTATACTTTTGATACATCAACAACTGGAGGTACAACTGCCTTAAACACTATTAATACTGAGAGACAAGCAATTGAGGACTTGAGATTTGGTGTTGTTTCAACACCAAATGATGTAGGTGTTAGTTCTTTTAATTCAGCTTCTGAACAGGTTAAAGGTTTAAAAAAAGCACATGCTATAGGCACTTGGTCTGGTAAAAGAATGAGAGTTGTGGCTACATCTGAGAAAGGTGGATTACAAGCTGCCATTCAGGTCTTAAGTGACCCTACCTTCCAGTAATAAAACTGGCACATTGTCCTTGACGCTGCTCCTGTATTGCCCTATACTATAGAAGTCACAAACAAACCTTATGACCACTTACAATGCTGAAGACTATTATCGTGATGATGATAATGATGAGTATCTAACTAAAGTTGTTGTAGATACCTGTGGAAGTAAGTTTTATCTTTACTCCAATGAAGGAGAAACAAGAACTGTTGACTGTGATAATGTGGATGAGTTTATGAATGTGTTAGAGTTAGTTAGAGCTGTGTGTGATGAGGAGATTGTTTCATACACTGAACCCCTAGTCAAAAGTCAACTTTGATTCCAAAAATGGGGGGAAAAATTCTCCAAGAAAAAATTGACCCCCTTACTTTTTTAAATATGGGAGTGTGGCGGAATAGGGGACCTTGTTGGAATTGGTAGACAACCCAAACTTAAAATTTGGTGCCTGGAAAGGCGTATGGGTTCGACTCCCATAGGTCCCACTAAAAGGTAGACACAACTAAATAGGTATAGTATAATGTCTACTATGCCTTACAAATACTCTGATGAACAACTTATTGAAGCAGTCAAAAGCAGCACATCTGTAAGACAGGTACTGGGCAAACTGGGTCTCAAAGAGGCAGGGGGAAATTATTCTAGCACGAAAAAGAAGATTAGTCAACTTGCCCTAAACACTGACCACTTTACAGGTCAAGCACACAATAAGGGCAAAAAAACTGGTCCCAAAAGACCCCTAGAATACTATCTAACAGATAGACCCTGTTTATCACATAGGTTAAAGGTAAGACTGATTAGAGAGGGTGTGAAGACCCACCAGTGTGAAGTCTGTAGTATTACTGAATGGAATGGAAAACCTACTCCCCTTGAGCTGGACCATATTGATGGTAACCATAGTAATAATAATCTTAGCAATCTCAGAGTGATATGTCCTAATTGCCACGCACAGACAGAAAACTACAGAGGAAAGAACAAAAAACCATACTAAATAAGGTGCCCTTGTGGCAGTAATATAACACAAACACCTTATATGTACCCAACACCAAACAAATACGACAAAATCTACGTAAAATCTAGAAACCCATACAAACAGAATATAGCAGTAGAAAAACTCATAGATGAAAAATATAATCAACTCAGATTATACTTTAGATGTGAAAGTTCATTTTTCAATAGAACAATGAAAGTAAATCTTTGGTACTCAGAACACACTAAAGAATGGAGATGGACACTCAGTTGTGATGAAGACCCCAAACTACAAGAAAGTGGTGGTCAAGAAAATCTTAGAGAGGCAATGGAAGATATTGCCAATACTGTAGAATATCTCAAGGTTACTAAATAACCAAGTGTGAAGGAAGAGCGCTGGAGGGTCTTGTACCCTCCCTTTTTTTGCGGATAAATAAGTCATAATAGAGTCTGCGTAGAGAAATGCCACTAGCACGTCTTGATAATTTCCTGAAAAATGTTCGTGGAAATATCCTTTATGTAAGTCCTAATGATCTTGATTCCACTGATTCCATTGAGAACCAGGGTAATTCAATGGCAAGACCCTTTAAAACAATTCAAAGGGCACTTGTTGAAGCAGCAAGATTTTCATATCAGAAGGGATTAGATAACGATAGATTTGGTAAAACAACTATCATGATGATGCCTGGTGATCATCTGATTGATAATAGACCAGGATACATTCCACTTACAGGAACTAATTACCTACAAAGAAGTGGTACTGAGGTATCTGATTTTAGTGCATTTGATGCTAATACAAACTTTGATATTGAATCACCAACAAACGCATTATTTAAACTAAACAGTGTGCATGGTGGTGTCATCATACCCAGAGGTACGTCTTTAGTTGGTTATGATTTAAGAAAAACAAAGATTAGACCACTATATGTACCTGACCCCACCAATTCAAATATTGAAAGAACTGCTATATTCAGAGTAACTGGTGGATGTTATTTCTGGCAGATGACCTTCTTTGATGGTCAACCTAATGGACTTGTTTATAAGAACTATACAGATTCACAATTTGTTCCAAACTTCTCACACCATAAAGTAACTTGTTTTGAGTATGCTGATGGTGTTAATAATGTATATCTCAATGATGCTTTCAATGTAAATAAACAGTTTAATAGAACTGACCTTGACATGTATTATGAGAAGGTTGGTTTGGCATATGGACCTGCCTCTGGTAGAACCATTGAACCTGACTTCCCAGCATCTGGTCTTGACATTCAAGCAAAAATTGATGAATTTAGAATTGTTGGACCAAAAGGTGGTGCTGTAGGTATCTCAACAATTAAGGCAGGAGATGGCACAACAGGAACCAAGACAATTACTGTCAATCTTGGTGTAGGCGCAGGTAATGTTCAAGGCATTGATGGTCTGCAAGTTGACACAATGTTCCAGGTGAATGATTGTGCTGATTCTGCATACAATGGACAATTTGTAGTAGATACTATCTCTAAAGTAGATTCAGTAACAGGAAGAGTCCTTGAATTTACATATCAAGTCCCAACAATTCCTACTGATGCACTTGAGAATCCAGCATCTGCAACTGTTACTCTAGATACTGATACTGTTAAGTCAGCATCACCATATATCTTTAACATCTCAATGAGATCTGTTTATGGTATGTGTGGAATGCACGCTGATGGTAGTAAGGCAGGTGGATTTAAATCAATGGTTGTTGCCCAGTTTACTGGTGTATCACTTCAAAAAGATGACCAAGCATTCATTAAGTATAAGAATGATGGGACATTTGAGAGAGGAACATCCAACCTACACAGTGATGGAGATGCTAGATATCATCCTGATTACTATAGTTATCATATCAAAGCATCAAATAATTCAGTTATTCAAATTGTATCTGTATTTGCCATTGGTTATGCACAACAATTCCTTACAGAGTCAGGTGGTGACTTCTCAGTTACCAACTCAAACTCAAACTTTGGAGAAATTGCTCTAAACTCAGTAAGTTATAGAGAGGAAGCATTCCCTCAGGATGATGTTGGATATATCACTCACATTATTCCTCCACAAGAGATTACATCAGATAATTTCAACCTTGAGTATGATGCAATTGATGTAACAAAAACACTTTCTGTTGCTGCTGGTGCTGCAACCACAAGTAAGTTATTCCTTGCAGAAAAAACTAATGTTGATGATGCTCCAAATACTCTTGTTCAGGGACATAGAATTGGTGCATCTGTAAATGATACAATTAATGTAGGTATCTCATCAGACATTACTGGCACAAAGGAATATTCTGCCAGAATTGTGATGCCTAATAGCACATCTATTTCTAAGAAAGAATTTTCTGTAGGAAGAGTAGGAACTGCAAATAGCATTACAAGTGATATTATCACACTTACTGAAAATCATTCCTTTATTAATGGTGAAACAATTAGATTTATTTCAGATGATGCTAGATTGCCTGATGGTCTTGAGAATAATCAAGTTTACTTTGCTATCACAGATAGTTTAAATGCTGATCAAATTAAAGTTGCATCAACATTCACTGAAGCATCTGCTGGTCAACAAATTCCTATTAATAATCTTGGTGGTTCACTTAAGGTACAAAGTAGAGTCAGTGATAAAATTGTTGGTGATTTGGGTCACCCAATTCAATTTGATTCTACAAATGGTCAATGGTTTATCAATGTATCAACTGATTTATCTTTGAACAACATTTACCATGCTATAAAAGGCATTGGATCTGGAATTGTTGGTGATGCTACATCAAGGTCATTCATCACAAGAAAATCTGATACCAGACCTCTTGGAGATAAAATTTATAAGTTTAGGTATGTTCTACCTTCTGGTGCTGGTATTTCATCTGCAAGACAACCACTCACTTCTTATGTTGTTGAAGAGTCAAACACTGTTATTGGTTCTACAAATGCTGAAGTAGCATTGCAGTTTAGTCCATCTTCTCAGACAATGAGCAATCAGTCTGAGATGAGAAACTTTAGATTCATTAAGAGTGCTGCAACTGATGGTACATTTAACTACTTCAACAGTGAATTGCCTCATGGTTTAACACTTGGTTCTGAAGTAAGAATTAATCAAGTAACCAGTTCTACAAACCCAACTGGTGTTGCTAATTCTGGATATAACCAGAAATATACAGTTGTTTCTGTTCCAAAATCTGACCAATTTGTTGTTCAGATGGGTGTTGTAAATCCTGGAACATTTACTAATAACACGTCACAGAGAAATACAAGTCTTCCAAACTTTAATAGAGTTAAAGCACCAAACAACTACTTCATCTATGATGTAGATACTATTAATGAATATAAAACTGGTATTCAAGATGGTGTTTACTATCTGACTATTGTTGATGCTACAAATACTCCTCAAATAGCACCATATAATGACAGGAATAAGTTTGCATTTGCACAACCAATCAAGGATTTGTTCCCACAATATGATAGAGACAATCCTAATTCAAACCCAGATGCTGCAATTGCATACGCATCATCAAGAGTTCTTGGTAATGTAGAAATTGATGACCCTAAGCATTCTCTTACTAGATTTGTTGCTTCACAAGGTCAAGTAGACCTGGCAGTTGGTTTTGGTATTACTGATATTGTATCCAACTCTGCTGGAACTGCTCACACTATCTTTACTAAGACAGAGCATGGTCTGAATAGAATCACAAATGTAAGTATTGTTGGTGCTGGAGGGTCAGGTTATGGCAATAATACAGGTGGTGTAGAAAGTCTTTACAATGCCACACTCACAGGTGGAAATGGCATAGATGCTAGTGCAAGAATTACTGTAGATTCTATTGGTTCAGTTACTGGTATTGAGATAATGAATCCAGGAACAGATTACCTGGTTGGTGATGTATTGACAGTTACTGGTGTAACAACATTCAGTCCTTACAGTCCTGCAACTGTTACAGTTGGAAATATCTTAAACAATGTTGGAAACACAATTAGAATTGAGAATATCTCTTCTTTCAAGAGAAAAGAATATAATAAATTATATGAAATTACTGGAATTTCTACAAACAAAGAAATTCAAGTCACATCAATTGGTGGAACAATTACAGACCCATCATTTACTGGAATTGGTGCTACTGTAACCAATCTGTCCTTTGGAACTTTGACAGGCATTGGATTGACAGTAGACAATACTAAATTTGTATATGATAAATCTTCTGGTATTGCCACTGTAACCACACTTGAAAATCATGGTTTCAGAGCAAGTAATCAAATCACATTAGATGGTTCTGCTGCTACATTGTATAATGGTGATTTCATTGTTAAGCAGATTGTTGGTCTAACTACATTTACTGTAAATATTGGTAAGAGTAGTTCAGTTCCATCAATTAGTGGCACTGTTAGAGCATATACTCCTGGTTTAATTCCTCAACCTGGTATTATTAATCTGTTTGATGAAAACTTTGGTGGAAGAGTTCTCAATGTCTATGATAATCTAACAGCACAATTATCATCTCCTGTATCTACTTTAGTTACTGATGAAATCAATATCACTAATCTGAATAACTTTGACTTTAAGATTGGTGATTATATGAGAATTGATGATGAGATTGTAAGAATTAAAACTAATGTTACCTCTAATCCAGTTAAGGTATTCAGAGGATTGATGGGCACTAAAACTGCAACTCATGTCTCAGGATCTGTTGTCAGAAGGGTTCTTGTAGAACCAATTGAACTTAGAAGACCATCTATCATTAGAGCATCTGGTCATACATTTGAATATCTTGGATTTGGTCCAGGTAATTACTCAACTGCATTACCTGAGAAGCAATCTAGACAACCTTCTACTAAGGAGCAACTTGCTACACAATCATTCAATAGTGCAGGTGGCATCACTGTATTCACTGGAATGAATGACAGAGGTGACTTCTTTGTTGGTAATAAGAAGATTTCCTCCAACACTGGTAAGGAAGAGGTGTTTGACACTCCAATTCCAACCATTACAGGTGAAGATATCTTCTCTGTTGGCACAGATACTGGTATTGATATTATTAACCCTGCTGAGATTACGATCTCTAGAACACTTAAAGTTGAGGGTGGTAACACTGGTAATCTACTTTCACAGTTTGATGGTCCTGTACTATTCAACAAGAAGATTACTTCTACCTCACCTGAGGGTATTGAAGCAAACCACATATTCATTCAGGGTGATGCAACAGTTTCAAGAAAGTATTCAGTTGGAATTGCTACCCCCACAAATTCTGCTACAGCAGGTGATGTTGTATGGAAAGCACAACCTGAAGAAGGTTCAAATTCTGGTTGGGTATATACCACAGATAATGAGTGGTATCCATTTGGTAGTATTAGCATAGACAAAGATAATCAAATCTATATCTTTGATGGTGTTGGCATTGGTACAATTTCTCCAGGAACTAATACATTCCAAGTTGGTTCAGGTACATCATTAGTTGCCATTGATGGTAATGGTGGTGTTGGTATTGGAACCACTGCCAATGGATATGATATTAGAACTAATGGTGATGGTATCTTTGTTGGTTCAGGTGGCACTTACTTTGGTGATGGTTCAGGAATTTATAATCTATCAAATGATAGTCTTTTCCAAGGTGTTAACTCTGGATTTGGCACTGGTATCCATCCAGTTCAAAACTTTAATGTAGGAATTGGAACCACAGTATTTGATCAAACACACACCTTACAACTTGGTTCTCCTGGTACAGGTAAGACAGATCTTCTGGTTAATAATCTATCCAGATTTAAATCTACTGCAGATTTTGAAGGTTCTGTAAACATTGTTGGAAGATTAACATCATCAGACTTTGATCTTGACTCATCTTCACACAATATTACTGTTGGTGTCCTTACTGCAACTAATATCAATGTTGGATCTGGTTCTACTATATTAACTACAACAACTTCTGGAGTTGGTATTAATGCTACTACTCCTACTGCTGCTCTTGATGTTAGAGAACCAGCTAGATTACAAAGCACCTATGAGATTCCAGAAACTGTAACAAGTTCTTCTAATGCAATTACATTGCAAGTTGACCAGTCAAATACATTCTTACATACCACTACTGAAAATGTGAGCAAATTTGTGCTCTCTGGTGTCAAAGCAAGTAGTTCAGCATCATTTACAATTAAAATTGTTCAAGGTGCCACAACAGCAAGAACAGTTGCAGTTGATACCTTTGAAACCACTGGAGGAGTTTCAATACCAGTGAATTGGCCTGGAGGGGTTGTGCCCACTATGACCAATGCTGTAAATGCAATTGATGTATATTCTTACATCACATTTGATGGTGGTGCCTCACTCTATGGTGTTGTTGGAGGTCAGAACTTCTCATGAGACAGAGTGTACCTTTCAGTAGAACAATTCAAACACCGTTGGATCTTAATGGTCCAACTGTTGGTATGCAGAGTCAACCAGTTGGAACTTCCTGTAGTGTAGCATCAGGAATAGCAACATTTATAGGTATTGGCACTGCTATATTTCCAGCTGGTCAAACAGCAAGAAACACCAATTCAGGTACTATTACACATCAATGGCACCAAGTAGGTGTTGGTGCTTTAACTGATGGTACAAATATTACTGGGTCAGGAACTACAACTTTGACCCTATCTGGTTTAACTAGTCCAACTGATAATCAGAATGAATATTTCTGTAAGATAGGATATGATCCAAGTGATTTATCTCCTAATGCAATCAATGAACCATTTGACTCTTCATCAGCAAAAGTCACAGTTTCTCCTGTAATTAGTATAACAACACAACCTGAAAATGTTACAATTGAACAAGGTAATCCAGCTACATTTAGTGTAGTTGCAACTAATTCAGACCCTCTTTTTGCAACTGATGAGCAGACCAGACCTGCACCTTTGCAATATCAATGGGTTATGGATGGTGAAGATTTACAAGATGGTACATTTTTAGCACTTGATCGAGGACAAACTGTAGTTTCTGGTGCTAAATCGCCTACATTGTCTATTAATCAAACATATCCTGATTTTAAAAAAATATTTTGTAAAGTATCACACTTCTTTGCAAATCCAGGAATAGTAACAACAAATCAAGTAAATTTAGATATAACATCTCCTAGATTTCTTCTTGCTTATCAAAGATTTGGTGATGGAACAACTTCTCTTGCTGATAGTGGACAAAGAGAATTAAAATCATTAGGTGCATTATCATTTAGAGCTGATACTGATCCTGATAATAGAATTGTAGTAGTACATGCTCCTGAAAGTGATATTGATGTAAAAATTACAATGGGTGGAGCAGCAGGTGAAGATTTTGAGTCATCAGAAGGAGGAGAGGGTGGAATTTCTGTATTTAAAGTATCATTAAAAAAGGGTGATGAATATCTTATAAAATTAGGAGTTCATCCTGGACAAGGTGGTGCTCCTAGAGGAGGTAATAGAAGTTCTAGAGCAGGTGGAGGTGGTGGTCTTGCTGCCATTTATCACAAAGGAAAATTGATTGCAGTATGTGGTGGTGGAGGTGGTGCTGGAAGCAGCAATGATGGTGGAGATGGTGGAGGACTTCAAGTAGAAGGTCAGGATGGATTTGGTGGTGGTAGTGTAGGTAGAGGTGGAGACACAATTACACAAGGATTACTTCCTACAGGTGGCATGACACAAGCAGGAAGATTTGGTCCAGATGATTTTGACAGCAACTCAACTGGTGGAGGTAGAATAGGAGGATGCACAGTTGGTAGTTCATGGTGGAGAAATGAAGGATTTTCACCCTGTCAAGATGTTCCTGGAGCTACTCGTTTTAGAAATTCTGATGGAAGTCTTAATACTGCAACAGCATTATTGTCTAGAGGTTTTAAATCTGGACAGGGTTATATAAACAATGGTGGTGCTGGATCAGGGACTGGTTGTGGAGCAGGTGGTGCTGGAGCTAATGGGGGCAGTGGAGCAGAAAGTGTTGGTAGAGGTGGTGGAGGTGCATCAGGTTATGCCAGTGATGAAGTAGAACTTCTTCCTAGTTCTGTTTTATCATCAGGAACAAGATTAGGTGGTAATGATGGTGTAGCTTTTATTTCTTTTGAGGCATTCGAAATTGGTAGTCCTTTTACAGGAGTTATTAACAACTTTGCTCCTAATATTCCACC